>Ga0123337_10000598_pt1 | contig 58041 bp, 54 predicted proteins | sample frozenSSSSmetaG_FD_89792 | JGI IMG/M metagenome (GOLD analysis project Ga0123337, IMG submission 89792) | Glacier valley bacterial and archeal communities from Borup Fiord, Nunavut, Canada, to study Microbial Dark Matter (Phase II) -... | ecosystem: Environmental > Aquatic > Freshwater > Ice >... | reverse complement strand
TCTTCTTTGTTTCATTTACCATTTTCATCTCTTCTTTGGTATAACCGTTGTCAAGAAACACATCGATCTGAGGAATAACATTGAGGTCAATCGGGTATTTATAAGCCATCTCCCCTTCAATGCTCTGGCGCTCGTTCATCAATTGATTTACCGCCTTCACTCCTGTACCGGTGACACTCTGATAAGTAGATACCACAATCCTTTTGATGTTATATTTATGATGCAATGGATTCAATGCTACTACCATCTGGATAGTGGAGCAATTAGGGTTTGCAATTATTTTATCTTCTGCGGTCAATGCGTCAGCATTTATTTCAGGTACCACTAATTTCTTACCCGGATCCATTCGCCACGCGCTTGAGTTGTCTATCACCGTTATACCTGCAGCTGCAAACTTTGGAGCTAATTCAAGAGAAGTACTTCCTCCCGCTGAAAATAATGCAATACTGGGTTTGGCTGCAATAGCATCCTGAGCGCTCACTATCCTGTACATCTTCCTCTTGTATGCTACTTCCTTGCCCACAGATTTTTCAGAGGCTACCGGTATTAAATCAGTTAATGGAAAATTTCTCTCCGCCAGGATCTGTAACATTTTGGAGCCTACTAATCCTGTGGCTCCTACTACCGCTACTTTCATTGTGCTTGTATTTTATTATTGGTTATCATTTATGTTTAAACAATCATGAGCTATTAAATATAAGCTGGTATTAATACGTTATAACAAAAAAGCCCTCCGTTAAGGGAAGGCTATCAGTTATGTGTTAATACAAAACAATCAGTCGGCTTCCCTTTAAAAGAAAAGTTTCTTAAGCTGCCTGGTATATTTAGTTGTTAATCGCAAGGTGGCAAAAGTAAACACGAAAAAGATGTAACCCAAAAAAATATTCAGGCAGGAAGGGGGAATGAATTATGAAATAATCAATCACAAATGAATTGCCTGGTTCTTAGATAAATAATTGCAGATCGATTATCTCATTCGAAAGACCTTATCATTCATCACTCATAATTTATAATTAATAACTCTCCCTTATTCTACCGTTAAAAAACTTAAATCCCCTGTAGTTTTCACCAGGAACAACAAATAATCCGTCTGTTAATTTGTAAGATGAAACTGATCTTACTCTTTCTCTTTTTGTTTGATTCATTATTGTCTTCAGCTCAGGCTAACCGAAATGATATAGTGATTGATGAAATTATGGCTGACCCTACTCCGCAAGCCCGCGTAGTTAATGGATTGCCCGAAGTTGAATTTATTGAACTAAAGAATATTTCTCAAAAGATAATTAATCTTAACGGATGGAAGGTCAGCGACGCCACCGCAACTGCAACTATCAGTGTAAATTTTATGCTGCAGCCGGATAGTTTCGTTGTCATTGCAAGTGTGAACGCGGCTTCTTTATTAGCTCCGTTTGGACGAAGCCTGGGCGTAAGTAATTTTCTTTCCTTAAATAACGATGGTGAACTGATATACCTGACATCCAAAGAAGGAAAAATAATACATGCTGTTGAATTTAATAGTAGCTGGTATCAAAATGCTGTAAAAAGTAACGGAGGATGGACATTGGAAATGATAGATACAAAAAATACCTGCGGTGGAGCTACTAACTGGACAGCAAGCCAGCATCCTTTGGGTGGGACACCCGGAAAAAAGAATTCCACAGATGCGATCAATCAGGATAAAATACCACCTGCTCTGCTGCGTTCATACGCCACAGATAGTAGTAGTATCACGCTCGTCTTCGACGAGTCCCTTGATAGTTTGTCTTCAGCTGTTGCCTCGGATTACTTTATAAGTGATGATATCGGCGTAGCTGTTTCCGCCACTACACCAGGGCCTTTGTTTAATAAAGTATTTCTAAAACTGGATCATCCATTAAAAAAAAATATAGTCTATTCCATCACTGCTAAGAAGTTAAGCGACTGTGCCGGCAATGAAATAGGAATGGCTGATAATACTAAAGTTGGACTTGCATCTGCCATAGACAATCTGGATATTGTAATTAATGAAATGCTTTTCAATCCGAAAACAGTCGGTACTGATTACATAGAAATTTATAATCGAAGTAAGAAGATCGCCGATCTCAATGATATTTATCTGGCTAATCGTACCAGCAGCGGATCTGCCGGATCTTTGAAACAATTGAGCATATCACCCCGTTTATTTTTTCCCGGAGAATACCTGGTGATTACAGAAAATGCACGTATTGTTAAGCAACAATATTTTACCAGGGCTCCGGACGCTTTTCTGGAATTAAATTCATTGCCCTCTTACCCCAATGACCTCGGAATAGTTTTGCTGCTTAGTGGAACAGGAAAATTAATAGATGAAGTTTCTTATACGGAAAAATGGCATTTTAAACTGATAATTAATTATGAGGGTGTTGCCCTGGAAAGAATTGATTACAACAAGCCTTCACAAGATATGGGTAACTGGCACTCGGCGGCTGCCAGCAACGGATACGGGACACCTGGTTACCAGAACTCGCAGTTTATGTCGGAGCTAATGGGCGACGCGACAATTGCCATAACACCAGCTATATTTTCTCCTGACAATGATGGCCTTAATGATTTTGCTACTATTGCTTATAGCTTTCCCGAACCTGGCTATGTGTGTAATATCTGCTTCTATGATATCAATGGCAGGGCGGTTAAATATTTAACGCGCAATACTATTTGTGGTCTTACAGGATATTACAGATGGGATGGATTAGGTGAAAAAAATAATAAGCTGCCTATAGGTATTTACGTTATGATTACGGAAGTATTTAATCTAAAAGGGAAAACAAAAAAGTTCAAAAATGGAATTGTATTAGCGCGAAGGTTCAATTACTGATCTGATGTTTAGTATAGATCAACATATTGCTTTCAGCTATCAGTCAGCCATCAGAGGAAACCAAACCTTGCAGGCATTGGTCTGTTGATTATTGACACAGTTGGCCAAAGCCTATGGCGTTAAAACGAAAGCTGATTGCTAATTCCAAAACCGTCAATTGCAACATGCTGCTAGCAGTAATCAATCCTTGATTGCTGCAATCAGACCAGGTAAGCTTATCTTCTTTATCTTTATAAAAACAATTATCCATGATAGCAAAGACTTTTTTACTCCTGTTAATTACAGGTCTGTTATTACAATTCAGTTTAATGGCGCAAAAGCACACTACTAAATTTGTTCAGATTACTACAATTGAATCTGTAGTAGGTGGTGGCCTCGGACGTTCGAAAATGCTTGTTACAAAAGATGATGGTACTACCGAAGAAAAAGATTTAAATAATCTTTTTAGTATTGCAGGCTTAAATTTTAAAAATATAAAAGAAAACGAGGTATCAATTATCCAAACGCTGAAATCATATACAGACCTTGGCTGGAAGATGTTTTTAACCACTCCGCTTACATTAAGTCCCGGAACCAGTGGCTCGGGAATCTTTATGACAAGGTATCTGCTTGTAAAAGAAGAAGACGCTAAATAACATCAGACTGCTGGGCGGTCATGATTATTTTTAAGTTAGAAGAAATGCGCTGGTGTCATATTAATCATCAATGTCTCAAAAAATTGCTGTCAGTAGTGAGCAAGCCTTCGGTAATTCAACTTATGATATACTTTCCTCCTTATAGTTGAAAGCTAAAGAGTGATAGCAAAAGCATCACATTTAAGTTTGAATTACAGCTGCTTTTCTCTGTAACATCAACCGGAGATGGTGCTACCAGATCTTGATTCTTTCATTTTCCGGTTTCCACATCTTATCACCCTTTACAACATTAAATACTGAATAGAACGGAGTAAAGTTCATCAGGGGACCTAGTACCCGGTATCTAGGATTTGAGTGCGGGTCTGTATTTAATTGCTGGCGCATCGCTTCTTCTTTCATCTTACTTTTCCAGCCCTGGGCAAATGAAAGAAAAAATCGCTGGTCAGGGGTGAAGCCATCTATCTTGATGGTATCCTTTCCCTGCTTAGTCAGTTTAAATGCATCATAGGCTATCGCTATCCCACCGACATCGGCCATATTTTCGCCTAATGTAAGCCTCCCATTTATCTTCAAAGAATCTATTACTATAAAGGCACTATACAAATCAGCCACCAGCGTACCTTTCTCCTTAAACTTTGTATTATCCTGCTGGTTCCACCAATTTTTCAGGTTCCCGTCTTTATCATATTGTGCACCCTGGTCGTCGAAACCATGCGTCATCTCATGCCCGATTACCATTCCAATACCACCATAATTTATAGCGTCATCAGCACCCGGGTCAAAGAAAGGATGCTGCAATATTCCTGCAGGAAAAACAATTTCATTAAATGTGGGATTGTAATAAGCATTGATAGTTGGAGGCGTCATACCCCATTCCGTTTTATCAACCGACTTTCCCGCTTTTTTAATTTGAAAATTGTATTCATTTTTTCCTGCAGACAACAAGTTTTCGAAGTACTTGCTTTTGTCTATTGTTACCCGGCTGTAATCCCGCCACTTATCAGGAAAACCAATTTTTTTAATGAAGCTGTGCAATTTTTCCTTTGCTTTACCCTTAGTACTATCACTCATCCAGTCAAGTTTAGCAATCCTTGAATCAAATGAAAGTTGCAGGTTATCAACAAGTGCCATCATGCGGTTCTTAGCATCATTTGTAAAATATTTTTTAACGTATAGTTGTCCTAATGCTTCACCAAGGTTGGCATCGGTTGACCGGTACATCCTTTCCCATCTGTCTTTAATTTTTTGCTGGCCCCTCAAAGCCTTACTATAATATTCAAAACTTGCATTTACAAATTCACTGCTTAGCGCATTGGCTGAATTATCCAATGTATGGACTCTCAAATAATTTTTCCAGCTACTTAACGGAATAGTTTTTAACAGGTCGTTTAATTGGGTGTAATAAGCAGGCTGACCGACATTTACAGAATCGATTTCTATGGAAAGATCTTGTAGTAATTGTTTCCAGCCAATAAGGGGCATCTTTTTATCCAGATCAGCGACCGCCATTTTGTTGTAATTGCTTTGAGGATCTCTAAGCTCAACATTGTTACGGTGGCTTGCGGCCATTTTATTTTCTAAATTGTACACATCAAAAACCTTTTTAACGGCAGTGGCGGAATCATCACCCGTTAGTTGAAACAACTTTGATAAATAAACCCGGTATGCGGTAACAATCTTTTTTGTGGCGCTGTCTGTTTTAAAATAATAGTCACGATCAGGTAACCCTAATCCTGACTGGTAATAAATAGGGATGTTTAAAGTGCTGTTTTTTTCATCTGCTCCAATGTACTGAGCAATCAGTAACGAATTTTCACTGGCAGTTTGCTCCGCTGCAAAATGCAGAACACCCCTGGTATCTTTTATAGAATCTATTTGCTGAAGGTAAATTTTTACAGGGTCAAAACCACGCTTTTCAATAGTGGCAGAGTCGAGGCCGGAAGCATAAAAATCTCCCACCTTCTGTTCTATGCTGCCCCCGGTATTTTTTGATTGAGACACACTATCCAGTATCAACTTTACATTCGCCTTCGTACGGTTGTAAATATTAAGGAACGATCCTACACCTGACTCCGTAGGCGGAATCACAGCAGTCTTTAACCACCGGCCGTTAGCATACGAATAAAAATCATCGCCTGGTTTTACCGTTGAGTCTATGTCAGCGATATCGAGGTACGCGCTGGTTGCCGCTTCGCCTTTGTGATCAGCGCAGGAAGAAATCAATAAGGAAAGCGATGCAATAATAATCGGAAAAGTCAGCGATCGTTTCATAAAACTGTGTTTTGATTATTGAATAGAGAGAGCATCTGGTAAAGAAATTCTTTTAGCTTCTAAGCGGCGCGGGCGTTTTATTAAACCAGGTCAATATCGAAATTAACTAATTCTACAAACTCCCTGATTCTATTATCGATATCTTGTTTGCTGATCTCAGTCAATCTTAAAGTGCCAAATTTTTCAACGCAAAAACTTGCCATTGCAGAACCTACGATAATAGCTGTTTTCATGTTTTCAAAAGATATATCTTTTGTACGGACCAGGTGACCAATAAAGCCGCCTGCGAAAGTATCTCCAGCGCCAGTCGGGTCAAAAACTTCTTCCAGGGGTAAAGCCGGTGCGAAAAATACCCGGTGTTCGAAAAATAATAAAGCGCCATGCTCGCCCTTTTTTATAATCAGGTATTTTGGACCCATCTTCAAAATTTCCTTTGCTGCTTTAACAAGAGAAAATTGCGCGCTTAACTGCCGCGCCTCGCTATCGTTCACCATCAGCACATCTACATGTTTTAATACTTTTTCTAGATCACTCATAGCTGTTTCCATCCAGAAGTTCATGGTATCCAATACTATCAGCTTCGGACGTTGTTTCATTTGTTCAATCACACTCATCTGCACAGCAGGAAGCAAATTGCCAAGCATAAGAAAGTCCGCACCCTGGTAACTATCCGGCACAACCGGTTGAAAAGTGCCCAGTACGTTGAGCTGTGTTTCCAGCGTATCCCTGCTATTCATATCCATATGGTATCTGCCGCTCCAGAAGAATGATTTTTCATCCTTTTTTATTTGAACCCCTTCCAGCTCAACACCTCTTGATTCAAGCGCATCCAGTTCCTGCCGGGGAAAATCTCCCCCTACTACTGAAATCTGTTTTATAGGCCTAGTAAAATTTGAGGCACTCCACGCAATATAGGTAGCCGCACCACCCACTATTCTATCACTTTTTCCAAACGGTGTTTCAATCGCATCAAAAGCCATTGAGCCAACTACTATCAAAGACATAATGAAAAAATTATTTATCCCTGCTGGGATGATTAAAAATTTGAAATACTAATCAGCCTCGCAGCTTTGAGGCAAAACGCAGCAAACCTACTGGATTTTTTCGGGTTGTATGTAAAAACCTAACCTCATCTCTTCGCACTGAAAACCACGGAGACAAAAGGCTTAGAGAAGCAAGCCGAACAAGATGCAGCCACAAAGCCTGGAAGGAATAAAGGAACATGAAGGAAAAATTTCTTTGCGTGCCTTTGTGTCCCCTTGCCTTACGTGGCCCGTTGTTTTAATTATATTTGCGATCCTCATGGCTAAGATAAAAAGCAATAAGAACGGCACGAAAAAAGAAACTATTATTGAAGCGGCAGCAAAGCTTTTTTACAAAAAGGGATTTAATGCGACTTCCATGCGCGACCTGGCAAAGCATGTTGGCGTTGAAGCCGCGAGTCTCTACAATCATATTCAATCCAAATCTCAAATGCTACAGGAGATATGTTTTGACATAGCAAATATATTCACGGCTAACATTGAAAATATAGACAACAACGGACAAGATTCAATAAGTAAAGTAGAAGCATTGTTGCGCTTCCATATTAAGCAAATGGTTAATCACTATGAAAACGTATATGTCAGTGACCGGGAATGGAGACACCTTACCGACCCCTATCTTTCTAATTATCAAAATCAACGACGGATATATCGGAAGCGCTTTGCCTCCATCATACAAGCGGGTATCAGTGCAAAAGAAATAAAAGAAATGGATGCATCAACAGCGGTGCTGATAATGCTGCATGCTATCAGTGGAATTGAATCCTGGCACAGGAGCAAGAAAAGGCTTAACGCTGAATTACTTGAAGCGAATATGATTATGATCCTGATTGAAGGATTGAGAGCTGTATGAGTGAGTGTTTTTAACCGAGGCCGAAAGAAAAGGTGATGAGATTCACAGAGCCGTTTCCACCATGAACTTCCGCATGACCTCTTCCTTGCACAACGGTTATCGTTTCGCCGGGCAAATCACTATAAAAAATCCAGTTCGTTAAAAAAACCTTTCGGCTGTATTTTCGTTATAACTTTACATAAATTATCATGGATGAATCGCAGTATATTTTTTTTATCGATTTTCTTTGTCTTATGTAGTTTCTATGCAGATGCCCAATGTTCTATTTGCACACGGACGGCGCAACAGATGGGAGAAAAACCTGCCAGAGCGTTAAATACCGGCATCCTGTACCTGGCCGCAGCCCCACTGGCAATCGGCGGCTTCATTGGTTATCGCTGGTGGAAAAGTGCGGGTAGATGATCTGATAATTATTACGCTGTGGTTAATTAAAATTACCTTCAATAAATTGATACATGTTAAATTCTCCAGACGCCGATTGTTCTGTTATTCTCTTTCTTATAAGTTCCTTGTCAACTGACTTCATCCGTTTTTTTTGAATAAGTTCGTACGCCCTGTTAGCCAAAAGCATAAATTTTTTATCAGTGGATTCAACTATTTGCTGGTGTGTTATAATTGCGCTTAGCAACTCATCTATGCCAATATTTTGAGATGCGATGGTTTTTATCACAGGGGCCGGTGCATGCACGGAAACCACCGTTCTTAGCATAAGCGTTAAATTTTTTAGAAAAAGGCCCGCATCGGGACGATCGGCTTTGTTAACAACAAAAATATCGGCTATCTCCATGATACCTGCTTTAAGTGTTTGTATCTCATCACCCGATTCCGGCACCAATACTACTACTGTTGTATCTGCAAGCGCTGCAATTTCAATTTCGCTTTGACCAACACCTACCGTTTCTATTATAATATGATTAAACGGTGCCGATCTAAGCAGGTCACTTATCTCGATAATTTTAGGATGTAATCCTCCAAGTGACCCCCGGGTAGCCAGGGAGCGGATATATACAAGGGGATGATTATACCATTCACTCATCCTGATTCTGTCTCCTAATAAAGCCCCCAGGTTAAACGGTGACGATGGATCAACGCATACTACCGCCACAGACTGATTACTATTTACCAGTTTTTTTATCAGCGCATCTACCAAGGTACTTTTGCCCGCGCCGGGTGGTCCGGTAATTCCGGTAATCCGGGTATTGGAAGGCGGCAGCATCCGCAGGAATTTCTCATAACCTTTAGCCTCATTTTCTATCAATGATATACTTCGCGCTATCGCTTTAACATTACCGTTCCTGACTAATTGTAAAAGTGCTGAATCCATCATTAAGTTCTGCTTATCAATTTCCGGCGGGTAAATTATTTTGCTTCTGGTACAACTTAATATATTTTAAAAAGGTAAGATGCGAAACATTCACTGCAATAATATATCCGTAATAGCCATCTAAAAAACCAAATCGGAGAAAATAGCCGTTTATAAATGCCCATACCGGATTAAAAATTATATTAAACCAATAGGTTTTTTTTCCTTTTTTAAAAAGTGATTCAGCAGAAATAGTGCTTAATTTATTATTCTGGGAAATATGCTCTTCCAGTGTATTAAAACTATAATGAAGTATATCTCCGCTCAAATGCCTGACAGACTTATTAGAAACAAATTCCGCTTTGTCATGCGGGTTGTCACCTCCCCACCTGACAAATTTCCGATTGAACAAACGCAATTTTACGTCAGGGTACCACAGGCCATAACGAATAAATTTACCACAGTAATTGGTGCAACGGTTCATGGTGTAACCATGTCTGTCGGCATTCTCTTTGACCGAGAGAATGGATGCTTCCAATCGTTTATCTATTGTTTCGTCTGCATCAAGGCTAAGAATTAAATCGTATTTAGCAAGCGCCAGCGCGTCATTCTTCATTTCAATGTATCCTTCAAAAGGTTTACTATAAACAATTGCACCTTTCAACCTTGCTATTGATACTGTATTATCTGTGGAATTGGAGTCAAGAACAGTAACCTCATTGGCAACCCTGAGAACTGAATCAATACATCTGCCGATATTTTTTTCCTCGTTAAAGGTTATTATAACTACTGAAAGCATTTGCATGAACAGTCAAAATTTTTAATTTGCAAGTTAATAGTAATTTTGTGTTTAGCGATCACCTTATAATCAGCAATCAATGCTACCAAATGAATTACTCAGGATAAATAAAAACAAATTCTTTTACTGTTATTTTAGTAAAGATTAACTGATCTCAATAATGCCAGAAATTTTTTAGAAATTAAACCAGGGGGATAGTTAAACGTTAGATAACCAGCGGTGTTTCTTTGGCAAAAAATTATAATTTTACCTGATAGCTTATTATAGCAAAAACAAGTTGATGAAGGATACTACTTTTATGATTGATTCAGCTGTTTCCAGATTTCTTGAAAATTATTTCGACAAGATATTTGTTATTACGCTGGAAAGGGCACAGGAGCGGCAGGAACAGGTAAAAAAAAAACTTACTGGTTTATCTTTTGAATTCTTTAACGGAACTGATAAAAAGCACCTCAATTGGGAGCAAATAATTCAGGAAAAGGTTTACGACGATCATAAAGCCAAAAAATTAAATCGTTATGGCAAAGGAATGATACTTGGTCACCTGGCCTGCGCTATGTCCCATCGTTCGGTTTATCAATATGTATTGGATATGGGTTATAAACGGGTATTGATTTTCGAAGATGATGTTGTGCCGATCTATGAAAATCTTAAAACTTTACCCGTGGCTATCAAGGAACTCCCCTTTGATTGGGAAATGGTATATTTTGGCTATGCGAAAAATGAAGAAGATACCCCCGGACTAAAAAGAAAACAGCTTTTTTATAAAGTCTTAAGCTCGTTAGGTTTATTAAAATGGACCCCTGCAATGATAGGGAATTTGTTACCTAAAAAATATTCTGGTCACTTGAAAATAGCAGGTTTTCATGACCTGCTACATGGGTATGCAGTGACAGCAGAAGCTTGCAAAAAACTGGTAACGGCACAAACTCCTGTGGTATTCAATGCTGATCCGCTGCTGTCTTATCTTATCATGAATGGTAAGTTAAAAGCATTCATAACATATCCGCAATTTTTTATCCAGGAAAACCTGCTGGACCCAAGTCACCGCTCTTTCATCCACCATTTATAGCATAAATTTATACCAATAGAACAGCATTATTATGATCAATTTCATTCCAATATTTCCATTAGGAATTGTAGTATACCCGGGAGAAGAACTTAACCTCCATATTTTTGAGCCGCGCTATAAACAACTTGTCGAAGAATATGCAGCCGCCAAAAAACCTTTTGGTATCCCGATTATTGTCAATAACCACCTGAGCGATTTAGGAACATTGGTAGACATCAGAGACATCACCACAAAATATGAAAACGGTGAAATGGATATTAAAACAAAAGGTAATAAAGTGTTCAGGATACTGGAATTGATTAAAGAAGTACCCGATAAACCTTACAACGGCGCTATAGTGAATTATCCTGCTAATAAAGAGGATTCAGGTAAAAAATTACTGATGCATAAAATAATGCTTGGTATCCGGGAGCTGCACCGCTTACTGAACCTGAATAAAGATTTTCATAAACCTGATGATCAGCTTACGAGCTATGATATCGCTCATCATGCCGGTCTTTCTTTTGAACAGGAATATGAATTACTGGGACTGATGCAGGAATCACAAAGACAGGAATATCTTAAAAGACACCTGGCCAAAGTCTTACCCGTTCTGACTGAAATGGAATCTTTAAAGGAAAAAGTAAAACTCAATGGCCATTTTAAAAATTTATCGGGCTCAGGATTTGAAATTTAGACAAATGGGTGGGGGTATGTGACAGGCTGACCTGGAGCAGTTTACTCTTTTTTTCTATAATCAATCATTAATAACCTTTATGCCCGATCTACCTCAGACGACTAAAGTGCTATCACCTGCCTCAGACAGGACTATCTGTTTTGACTTCGGTAACACCAGGCTTAAGTATGCAATATTTGAAGGTAACCGGCTATTTAAAGAAGCTATTTTGCAAGATGATAAAGTGCCGACAATCGATATCGTTCTTGAAACCTTTAAACCGCTGAAGTCTATTCTTTCATCGGTGATAGATCATAATCCGTTAATAGAGAATTTGCTTGCAGAGAAAACACACTTCCATAAATTATCTCATCTTACCAGACTTAACTTTACAACGCCTGTTGGTAAACCTTCGTCGATAGGCGCCGACCGGCTCGCATTGGTTGCTGCATCGGTTGACCTGTTTCCTGGAAAAAATAACCTGGCTATTGGATTAGGCACCTGTATAACCTACAATTTTATCAATAAATTTAATGAATTTATTGGCGGAGGTATTTCACCGGGGATGGATATGCGCTTTAAATCACTTCAAACTTTTACCGCCAGACTTCCGCTGGTGAAGGAAGACTGGAATCTACCACTTATAGGATACGATACTGTTACTAATATTCTGAGTGGAGTGATAATAGGAATGACCAAAGAGATAGATGGCTTTATCGACGCTTACTCAGAAAGATATGAGAATTTTAACGTGCTTTTAACCGGGGGCAATTCAACCTATTTTGTATCGCATCTTAAAAAACAGATATTTGCAGACCCTAATCTAATTTTTAAAGGTTTGTATGCGATCAGTGAGTATAACCATCAATCAAAAATCTAAGCTGCTAATAGGTTTATTATTAAGCGTTTCTATCATTTCTTATGGACAGGAGAATTCACCTTATTCTCGTTATGGACTGGGCGACTTAGTACCCACAGCCAATGTTGTAAATCGCAGTATGGGAGGGATAGCAGCAGCTTTTTCCGATTATGATAATCGTTATGATCAAAAAGACAGGTATCAGAAACCCCAGACAGTTAATTTTTTGAACCCTGCTTCATACGGTAAATTACGCATAACATCTTTCGATCTTGGATTTGAAATAGATAATCGCACACTTCACTCAATTGACCCAATTGAGAAATTTAAATCTGCAAGCGCTATCATTTCATACGTCCAGTTAGGAATTCCTTTAAACCGAAAACATGGTTTGGGCATGGTAATAGGCCTTCGTCCCATCACTCGTATCAATTACAAAATACAACAGAACAGCAGAGTTGCCGGTATTGATAGTCTTTCAACCCTCTTCCAGGGATCGGGAGGTACTTACCAGGTTTACACTGGTTTTGGAAAGTCTTTTAAAAATTTATCAATAGGTGTCAACGCGGGTTATTTTTTCGGAACCAAAGATTTCAGCACCCGTAAAATATTTATCCCTGATTCATTGGACAGAACATATTACAAGTCAAATTATGAAACTAAAACCACTATCGGGGGACTGTTTTATGACCTGGGAGCGCAATACCGGGGTAAGTTAAATAAAACTACCTTTCTCCACCTGGGTGTCTATGGTAACGCCCGTCAGAAATTTAATCTCACAAAAGAAAATCTTGCTGAAACTTTTGATTATGATGCAAATGGCGCTGTTAAAAGCTATGATACTGTTTCTTATTTTAAAAATATAAAAGGCAAGCTTGATTATCCATCAACTGTAGGCGTTGGTTTGATGATTGAAAAACAGGACAGGTGGATGGTAGGTATGGATTTTATTAAAACATCCTGGGATAACTACAGATTTTTTGGTGAAGCCGATGCTGTTAAAAGCAACTGGATGCTGAAGGTTGGTGGTCAGATAACCCCAAATCTATTAAAGGCAAAAAATTATTGGAACCTGGTAACCTACCGTGCCGGATTTAATGTAGGACCGGACTATATAAGCGCTAATGGAAAATTACCACAATTTGGCATAACCGCAGGAGCCGGGTTTCCTGTCAGAAGGAATCCTTACACTAACCAGTACACTTCTATCAACCTGGGTCTTGAATATGGAAAGAGAGGCAACAATAATAACATTATTACTGAAAACATTTTTCGTATAACACTGGGTTTAACATTGAGCGACCTTTGGTTTGTTAAAAAGAAGTACGATTAATTTCATGCCTGGACGTTTCTTTGCGCTATTAAAAAAAGGCTCGTTACTGGCTGTCTTCATTTTTCTTTTGAGCTCATGCGAAAACGATATAAAAGACGTTAAAGCGCTTACTGAGAAGAAAGTTTCTGTTGAAACCGTTATAGATGTTGTGGCTTATTACAGCCAGCAGGCTAAGATGAAGTCAAAACTTACGGCGCCTCTAATGAAGCACTATATCGTCGATTCTCCTTACTACGATTTTCCCCACTCCTTACATGTTGATTTTTACAACGATACTTTACGCGTTGAAAGCCAGGTTAGCGCCCGCTATGGTAAGTTCAAGGAAAATGAACACAAGGTGTATCTGAGAGACAGCGTAGTTATTTTTAATATAAAAGGCGATACCCTGCACTCCGATGAATTATGGTGGGACCAGCAGAAAAAAATCTTTTATACTGACAAACCTGTACGCATAAACCAGCCAGGTGGAATAATAAGGTATGGAATAGGACTCGAAGCGGATCAGAACTTCAGTTGGTTCAATACTACAAAAGCCCATGGACCTATCCCGGTGCCGAAAGATTTTAACAACGATCTCAAATAGCATAGCTGGTATATGCTGGTTTTCTGATCAAGGATGTCTGCCGGATAATTATCCTGGTTGTCAGGTGTCACTTAGCTAAATGAAATACTTTTGGATTGATACAGTATAACCCTCAATTATTTATCACCTGCCTTATAGTTTACTTGTGATCGTTTTAATAGTTATTCATAAGTACGAAGTCCTCACTACAATCTAAAACCACTAATAATAAAATCTTTAAAAAAATAAACTAAACAGTTGTTTAAATCAAACAATTGTTTAGTTTTGCCCCCGCAATGGATAAAAGGGAACATATCATTCAAAAAGCTATTGAATTATTTTCAGAAGGTGGTTTTGATAACACTTCAATCCGTGATATTTCACAGAAAGCTTGTGTTAATGTAGCGATGGTAAATTATTATTTCGGGTCTAAAAAAGATTTATTTAAAGCGATAATAGCGTTTAAGTCCTCATACCTTAAGACAAGACTGGAAGAGTTGTTAAGCGATACATCTTTAAACGAGATGGATAAGATTAACATTATAATTGATGAATATGCTAACCGGATTCTTTCCAACCCGCATTTTCACCGGGTAGTGCACCAGGAGCTGCTGTTAAATACACGCCCGGAGATGAACGATATTATCAGGGAGTTGTTTACTAAAAATTTTGAGATAATAAAAAAAATTCTGCAGGAAGGGATGAAAAAAAACCTCTTTAAAAAAATCGATGCTGATTTAACGATCTCTTCCATATTTGGTACGATTAATCATTACATACAAGCATCCAATTTTTACAGTGGCAGGGAAGAAAAAAAAGATATAAAGGATGAGGAATCTTTCCGAAAGCGGCTTATCGATCACCTGCAGCAACTAATGCAGGCTCATTTATTGAAAGATAAATTATTTATAAAGTAATAAAGAGTTATGAAATTTAGAAAACCACTGCTGTTATCTGCGGTTCTGATTACCGGCTTTTTTGTAACAGATCAGGCGGCGGCGCAAACAAAAAAAAATCTTACGCTGCAGGAAGCTATTGATTTAAGTTTAAAAAATAGTCACCAGTTAAAAAGCAGTCGGGCTAAGATTGATGAGTCAGCCGCGGCAGTTAAAGAAGCTATGGAACGTAAACTTCCTGATGTGAATGTTACCGGGTCTTACCTCCATCTTAACAATCCCCATGTAAATCTAAAATCGGCGAAAGACAGTACTTCCAGCAATAGCAGTAAAGGAGGAACACCCAGCATATCACAGGCTGCTTATGGTATTGTAAATTTATCTCTTCCTGTTTATTCCGGGCTTCGTATACAATATGGGATTGAATCAGCAAAGTTTCTTGCCAAAGCTTCCCAACTGGATGCCGAGAATGATCGGGAAGCTGTTATCCTTAATACCATTGATGCATTTAGCAATTTATACAAAGCCATGGCCGCGGCTGATCTTGTTAAAGAGAGCCTTAACCAGGCACAACAACGTGCCAGAGAATTTTCTAACCTTGAAAAAAATGGCTTGCTTGCACGCAATGATCTTTTAAAGGCAGACTTACAGGCTTCTAATACTGAACTCTCCTTATTAGATGCAGAAAATAATTTCAAGCTTTCTACGGTTAATATGAATCTAATGCTGGGGCTTCCCGAAGAAACCATTCTTTTGCCTGATTTTTCCAGTTTAACGAAAACACCTGAAGCGAAAAGTGTTGCAGACTGGGAACAATTAGCCATTCAAAATCGTAAGGATGCCAGCGCTTTGGCATTTCGGGAAAAAGCCGCTATCTCCGGTGTCAAATCTGTTAAAGGCGAAATGTATCCCAGCCTTTCGCTCACAGGAGGTTACATAGCTGCTTATGTTCCCAATCTGATTACTATTACCAACGCAGTAAACATTGGTGTAGGGTTACAATATAACATCGGTTCCTTTTGGAAAACAAAATCCAAAATTGAGCAGGCACAGGCCAGGGTTCAGCAGGTACAGGCTAGTGAAGATATATTGAATGATGCTATCCGGTTACAGGTAAACCAGGGTTATCAGAACGTTATCCTTAGTCAGAAAAAAATTGAAGTGTATAATAAGGCAATCGAACAGGCCAGGGAGAATTACAAGATCACGAAAAATAAATATGACAACACACTTGTTACTACAACTGAACTGCTGGAAGCAGAAGTTGCTGAATTGCAGGCTAAGTTGAATTTTGCATTTGCAAAAGCGGATGCCGTTGTTGCGTATAATAAATTGCTGCGATCAGCAGGACTGTTAAACAACCAAACAGAAAATAAATAACTCACATTCAATTAATAAGCCATTTTTATGGAAACAAGAACGGATCAGGCAAAAGTAAACAGTACAGTATCTCCTGCAGCGGAAACTCCGAAGAGAAGAGGCAAAGGTTTTATTATTGTGCTCGCATTACTGGTAATTTTTGGTGGATGGTTTGGAATTACAAAATACATTCATGCGCAGCATCATGAAGAAACAGACGATGCCCAGGTAGAAGCAAATATCAGCCCTGTAATACCAAGGATCTCCGGATACATTGTAGCAGTAAATGTAAAAGACAACCAACAGGTAAAGAAAGGCGACACAATAATTTTATTGGATAACAGGGATCTCAAGATTAAAGTAGAGCAGGCTGAAGCGGCGCTTGCTACCTCAAAAAGTAATTTAACTGCCGCAAGAGCCAGTTCTTCCGCGGCTACTGCTAACATAGCCACCTCTCAAGCTGGTGTAAAAACCATCGACGCCCAGATTACAGTTGCAAAAATCAATTCCCAGCGGGCTATGCAGGATTATGACAGGTATGCTAATCTTATTCAAGATCACTCAATAACACAACAGCAATACGAACAGGCATTGGCGCAGAAGCAGACCACCGAGGCCCAGCTTGCGGTGCTTCAACAGCAGAAAAATCAAGCCAGCCGTTCTTCCAATGCTGTATCTTCTGCAACGAATGCCACTTCACAACAAATTGGTGTAGCGAGTGCCATCATCAAACAGCGCCAGGCGGATGTTGATGATGCTAAATTAAATCTTTCTTATGCAGCGGTGATAGCACAGACAGATGGATTGATTTCAAAAGTAAATATCCAGCCGGGACAATACATTACGGCCGGTCAGTCTCTATTTAGCATTGTGCTAAGCAAAGATGTTTGGGTGGTTGCTAATTTTAAAGAAACACAGTTTGATAAAATGAAACTTGGTCAGAAGGTCATCGTTCATGCGGATGCATTTCCCAATCATGGTTTCGAAGCAACGTTATCTTCATATGCTCCGGCAACAGGCGCTCGTTTTGCGCTGTTGCCCCCGGACAATTCCAGCGGAAATTTTGTAAAAGTGGTTCAAAGGCTTCCGGTAAAAATTGAATTTAAAAATCTCGAAGATTCAATCATTCAGCAACTTCGTCCGGGTATGAATGTTAATGTGGATGTACACCTGGACTAATGCTCAGTAATAAGGTATGAGCTGTGAGGTATGGGTATATGTTTAAAATCATCAACCTCAATAGATCTAGAAAGCCCATACCCCCTACCTAAATACTTACCTACATGCTACAACAAAATTCCCTCGTTGAATATGGCTCCAGAAGAGTGATCATTACAATCACAGCCATTTTTTGTGCGCTGCTTGAGATCGTTGATACTACTATTGTTAACGTAGCGCTTAATGATATGCGTGGTAACCTGGGTGCAACCATGACGGAAGTTGGTTGGGTTATCACAGCTTACGCCATTGGGAATGTTATTATTGTCCCAATGACAAGTTGGCTGTCACAGCAATTTGGAAGGCGAAATTATTTTGCCGCTTCTATTATGATCTTTACCGTTTTTTCTTTTTTATGCGGAAACGCAAACGGAATATGGGAACTGGTTTTGTTCAGGTTCATGCAGGGAGTAGGCGGAGGCGCATTGCTGGTAACTTCCCAAACGATCATTACCGAATCTTACCCCGTTGAAAAAAGAGGAATGGCCCAGGCTATTTATGGATTAGGAGTAATCATCGGCCCTACTTTAGGACCACCTTTGGGAGGATATATTGTTGATAATTTTTCCTGGCCATACATCTTTTATATCAATATACCGATCGGTGTTATTGCAACATTGCTAACCTTACAGTTTGTTCGTAGTCCTAAATACGGAGAAAAGAAATCCATTTCTGAAATCGACTGGTGGGGTATTGTACTTCTTGCTATTTCCGTAGGCTCTTTACAGTATGTGCTTGAACGCGGACATGATGACGACTGGTTCAGTAGTAAAGTGATCATACTACTAACGGTTTCCGCTATACTGGGATTTTTCTTTTTTATCTGGCGCGAATATTCTTACAAAAATCCAATCGTAGACCTGCGTGTATTAAAAAACGGCAACCTCAGGGTCGGGACAATACTTTCCTTTCTATTAGGTTTTGGCTTGTATGGCTCTACATTTATTATTCCTTTGTATACTCAGTCTACCCTTGGCTGGACAGCTCAGCAATCAGGTATGCTGATGATACCGGCAGCATTAACTACGGCATTTATGATGCCTATAATAGGAAAAATATTACAAAAAGGCGTCCCGCAGCAATACCTGGTTGCTATCGGTATGGCCATATTTTTTGGTTACAGTTTTTGGGGATATAAAATCCTGACACCAGACACAGGGGCACCGGATTTTTTCTGGATGCTGATTCTACGTGGTATGGGGCTGGGGCTGCTTTTCATTCCTATCACCGCGCTGTCTTTATCAACATTAAAAGGACAGCAGATTGGCCAGGGCGCGGCATTCACAGGGATGATGCGCCAGCTTGGCGGCTCTTTTGGAGTAGCTTTGATAACTACATTCCTGGCAACTCAGAATATACAGCATCGCAGTGACCTGGTAAGTAAGCTGGATGTGAACAACCCCTTGGTGCACCAAAGAGTAATGGGTCTTCAAAATAGCTTTATAGCAAAAGGCATGACCCCCGATATCGCGTTGAAGAGTAGTTACCAGTCTCTTGATTACGTTATATCGAAACAGGCTTCCGTATTGTCTTATATGGATGTGTTTCTTTACCTCGGTATATTGTTCCTTGTGTGCGTACCGGTAGTATTAATGGTGAAAGGTAACAAAAGAAAGAAAGTTGATCTTTCAGAAGCAATACATTAATAAGTTAAGATATAATCTTAAGACACCGATAGCCCTGACGACTCAGCTCTTCAGGGCTTTTTTATTAATCGCCTGTTGTGGCATTTTAATCTTCTCACCTCACCTCCACTCTCAAAAAAAATAGCTACTTTTTCATCTTAATTTATCACCATGCGATTTTCAGGTAAAACGGTTTTCATCACGGGAGGAAGCAGGGGCATAGGCAAAGCTATTGCAATCAAACTTGCACAGGCAGGCGCCAACATTATCATAGCCGCTAAAACGGTAGAGCCGAATGAAAAACTGGCCGGTACTATCTATACTGCTGCCGAAGAAATTTCCAGGGCCGGAAATGGTAAAGTACTTCCACTTCAACTTGATATCAGGTTTGAAGAAAGTATTCATTTTGCAGTAAATAAAGCGGTGGAAGAATTTGGTGGTATAGACATCCTGGTTAACAATGCAAGCGCTATCAATTTAGCCACTACGGAACAAACGGAAGCCAAACGGTTTGATCTTATCCAAAGCATCAATGTTCGCGGAACATTTTTAATGTGCAAAGAATGTATTCCTCATTTAAGAAAAGGGGTGAACGCGCATATTCTTAACCTGTCTCCGCCGTTGAATATGGATGCCCGCTGGTTTGCTCCGCACCTGGCATATACGATGAGTAAATATGCGATGAGTATGATAGTTTTTGGTTTGTCGGAAGAATTAAAAAAAGATAAAATCGCTGCTAATGCACTCTGGCCAAAAACAACCATTGCTACGGCGGCAGTGCAAAATTTGTTGGGTGGTGATTTTCTTATGCAAAGAAGTCGCACACCGGAAATTGTAGCAGACGCTGCTTTCTATATTTTGCAGCAGCCTGCTGATAAAGTCACCGGTAATTTTTTCATAGATGAGGAGGTGCTAACTACACAGGGGATAACAGATTTTTTAAAGTACGCTGTTAATCCGCAACATAAGTTGATGCAGGATCTTTTTATATCGTAACGCTAAAAAATAATATTTCAACTTTTGTTCTTTCTGATATACTAACTTTACTGCAACAAGTATACTTTATGAGTGAACTGATTGCTGGAAATCCGCCCGTCTTAACTGCTAAAGATTTTGCCACAGACCAAGAAGTCCGCTGGTGTCCCGGATGTGGTGATTATTCTATACTTGCACAGGTACAAAAGATAATGCCCGTGCTTGGCATCCCGAGGGAAAATATTGTTATCATCTCCGGCATTGGCTGTAGTAGCCGGTTTCCTTATTATATGGATACTTTCGGAATGCATTCTATTCATGGCCGGGCTACTGCAATCGCCAGTGGCCTGAAGGCTTCAAGACCCGAACTCAGCGTTTGGATCGTCACCGGAGATGGCGATAGTTTAAGTATCGGAGGTAATCACACCATTCATTTACTACGACGTAATTTCGATGTAAACATCATGCTTTTTAATAACCAGATATATGGTTTAACAAAAGGACAATATTCGCCTACGTCCGAACAAAACAAAGTAACCAAGTCAACGCCCTTCGGAAGCATCGATCATCCTTTTAATCCTCTGGCACTGGCGATGGGTGCCGACGCAACATTTATCGCGAGAACGATGGACAGGGATCCTAAGCATTTACAGGATATGCTCAAACGCAGCAATGCACATAAGGGATCTTCATTTTTAGAAATATATCAAAACTGCAATATTTTTAATGACGGAGCTTTTGAAATTTTTACTGAAAAATCATCCAAACCAAATGAAGCATTATTCCTGGAACAGGGTATGCCTTTAGTCTTTGGTACGGAAAGAAATAAGGGAATTAAATTAGATGGTTTTCGACCTATTGTTGTTGAAACAGGAGAAGGTTATAGTGCAGATGATCTATGGGTTCATGATGAAAATGATTTTAACAAAGCGCAGATCCTTGTTAGAATGTTTGATGATCCTATGAAGACTGAGCACCTGCCAAGGCCTTTTGGAGTGTTCTATAAAACACAGCGTTCTTGTTACGAAGATGTAATGGCAATGCAGATTGAAGAAGTAATGGCAACTAAGGGTAAAGGCAATCTGGATAAATTATTAAGTGGTCGTGAAACCTGGACAATAATTTAGTATGGGACTAATTTTGAATATACAATTTATAACCGGGAGACTGTAATTATAAACAATCAGCAGACAGATCATAATAAGCTGAGATTTAAAGCCGAAGGCTTATAACAAAGAATCGTCCATACATTATTACTTCGCCATTGATTTGCTAATAAAATATATCATGGCCAACAACATACTAAGCTCCCTGTGGGAGTTTTTTTAATTTTAGACCTGTAAGGCAGATTTCCTCTAAATATTATTGTATTTAAATAAGAGGACTAATATAAAAATGCCGACGATAGAAATCGTCGGCCTGTGCTTACCTCTGAAACCACAAAAAGAAAGAGGTTTATGTCGGTTTATCAATTTTTAATAACCGGTGGATCTGAAACAGGATTTTTAAACCTGTTTGAATGCTTTTATACAGTTCAATAAATTGTCTGATGGATTATTATTCATTCAAAAAATTATCGCTAATAATAGGAATGATTAAATAAGATGTTCTTAAAAAGGAATTGGATGATAAGGCTAGAAAGAGAATCGAATTTGCAGATGCTGAATTACTTTCCTTGTTCAACACATAAGCGGCGTTAAATGTAAATACTGTTTCTGTATAAAGCAATATTATTTTAATATATTTTATTAATAATCTTTAAATAACGTGTTTATACTACAATAACGATCCTAATGCAATGCTTCCGGTGTTGATAACCGTTTAGTGGCGGCTTCAAAAGTTTTTTCTGTTTTATATTTATACCACCATTCAGGTGCAGTTTTTTTCATCATAGTATCTATGCTTCTCATACCAAATAAATTCCAGGCGCCTTTAAGCTTACCGCTTACGGAAGATTGTAGCGCACGAAGACTCATAGCAAAGCCACTGTCAAGATATTCCATGTGATGCCAGTAACCAGCCGGCATAAACAGCGTGTCTCCATGCTCCAGGATAACTTCATAGCCTTTCGCCAGATTGACGGCCGGAAATTTGTTGAGATCCAGCTTGCTGTTATGATCATCAAAATATTTTTCAAAATTTACAAAGCTCATAACCTCCCATGGCTTACGATAGATTTTATATTGCTCCTGGTGAGGAAACAACAACACTCTCTTTCTGCCTGCAAACTGCGTGTGCAAAATATGGGATAGATCAATATCGAAATGCATGTGTGTTATTGAACCTGACCCCCCTGTAAATAACATAGGAAACCTTTTTACAAAACCCTTCATCAGGTGTTCAGGCCATGTGAAATCGCTTACAAGCTGTGGTGCGTGCTGAAAGATATTAAAAAGAAAAATGCGCAGTTCTACAGGACCCTTTTTTACCATGTCAAGGTATTCACCGAATTTCATGTAACCATCTGCTTTGTTTACCGGAGTATAAGCGTCACTTTTGATATTATTATAAACGCCTACTTCAGTGTCGCCAACTACCTGCTGAAAATAATCCCAATTCCATTTATCATAAGCAGGCCACGCCTTTGCCAGTTCAGTTAAGATAACAGGCTTCATCGGATTATAATAATTGTTGTAAAAGTCAACCTGACTTATATCCTGGAATTTGTCAATAGATGCCAGTTGCATAATTATTTCGATTTGTGCACAAAACTAATATTAATTCATTGTTAATTAGCTCCTGTATTATATCAAAAACAATCACAACCTTAGAAAAGTTGTACAAATTTTTCAGCGTTGATCCCTGTTAAATTAAATAACTTCGATTATGCTGTTGTACGTTCATCCTGATAATCCACAACCAAGAAATATTAAAATAATCATCGAGTGTTTACTCGATGGAGGCATAATTATTTATCCTACAGACACTATTTATGGTTTAGGCTGCAGCATCTTTCAGCATAAGGCAATAGAAAAAATCTGCCGCCTTAAAAATATAAACCCCAGAAAGGCACAGCTGTCCTTTATCTGCAATAGCCTTAGTGATCTTAGTACTTATACCAAAAGTATCTCAACACCCTTATACCGGCTGCTTAAAACCTGCCTGCCAGGACCGTACACTTTTATATTACCAGCCAGTAAGCAAGTCCCTAAAATATTAAAGAGCAAAAAGGAGACCATCGGTTTGCGTATCCCTGATAATAATATTGCCTGCACCATTATCAGGGAGTTGGGACATCCGATTCTCAGCACCTCGCTACCGGGAGAAATGGTAGAAGAGTATACAGATCCCGAGATCATGTATGAAAATTTCAAAGCCCTGGTAGACATTGTCGTGCATGGCGGTTTAGGTGGAATGATTCCTTCTACAGTGTTAGATTGCACAGTTGATCCGCCAGCATTGGTAAGACAAGGTCTTGGAGCCTGGGAAGAAATAATTTACTAAAATCATTTAAATAATTATAATGCCAACAGGTAATCTTACAAATTTTGATTATAATTTTCCTGTCGGCTTCACGTTGCAAACCAGTCGGGTAATACTTAGTCCGATGCGGCAAGAAGATATAAAAAGTTTTTCCATTATCACACAGTCTGCATTCTTATGGAAGTATTTTACAAAAGAACTGAATGACGAATCGCAATTATCACAATGGATGGATGAAGCAATCACTGACCGTACTGGCTGTAAAAGAGTACCTTTTACTATCCATGATAAAAATACCGGACAAATTTGTGGAAGTACCAGCCTGGGCAATATATCTTTTTTAGATAAAAGGATCGAAATAGGCTGGAGCTGGTTGGGCGAAGCATTTCTTGGATCAGGAATAAACCGTCATTGTAAGTTCGCGTTGTTAAGACATGTCTTTGAAGTAATGAAATTTGAGCGGGTAGAAATAAAAACCGACAACCTTAATGAACGCGCTAAAAAGGCCTTGCATAAAATTGGAGCTTCAGAAGAAGGTGTTTTGAGAAGTCACATGCAGATGCCGCATAACAGGCGCAGGGATTCTGTTTATTTCAGTATTTTGCGAAATGAGTGGGAAGGGGTTAAGAACAATTTTTTTGAAGGTGTTGAATGAAATCAATTGTTACGAGGGAATCAACATTGACACTTTTTTAGTAGCCGTTATCCGCGCCATCTAACTACCATCCAATTTTTAAACAGATAGTTCTCCCAGCGTAACCTGGTTTCTCAATGGTTGTATATTAAAGCTTTTCCTATGGTGCTTACAGATACCGTGGGATGTAATGGCATTACGGTGCTCTTCCGTCCCATATCCTTTATTGTTATACCATGAGTAATGAGGGTAGTCATGATGCAACTGTTTCATATAAGCATCCCTGGATGTTTTAGCAAGAACGCTGGCCGCTGCGATAGATGCATAGGCGCCATCTCCTTTTATAAAACAACGGTGCGGGATTTGTTTATACGGAGTGAAATAATTACCATCTATAATAAGAAAACTTGGTAATATTTTTAGTTGTTCAATCGCCATGTGCATAGCTTTCAACGATGCCCTGAGAATATTTATGGCATCAATCTCCTCCACATCAACCATTGCAACGGCATAGGCTATAGCTTCCTTTTCTATTAACGGTTTCAGCTCGTCGCGTTCGCTTTCTTTTAATTGTTTGGAATCGTTGAGTAAAGGATTACGAAATCTCTTTGGCAATATAACGGCAGCTGCAAAAACAGGTCCTGCATAACATCCACGTCCGGCTTCATCGCAACCGGCTTCTATCAACGACCTTTGATGAAAAGATTTTAACAACGCTGCAAATTTAAGGTTAACAGATACGGCTATCAAATTCAAAATTTTAATCCAACCATTTGCAATTTGCAACTATTTTTTAAAAATGCACAATTATATTTGGGCCACCAGCTAATAGCCACATCCACGGCCATAGAGATGCTTTTGATTATTGCGCTGCCTCTATCCCGTTAATAATTATCATTACTACTTTTGTTGTCAGGACGTTTAATAAAAGGTAAAAGCTAGACGAAATAGGTATTAATGAAAAAGTTTGGATAGGTTTGAACCTGATAACTACAAAATAAGCATGTAGTTAAATAAGCTTACCTCCTGAAGTTGATAGCCAATGATCAAATATTAATCAATCCTGAATACCTTTGCATCCGCTATGCGTAAACTAACTTCACATTCTTATAAGCCGGTGGCAATTTGGATCTACACCGGCATAGGCATGCTCATCATCCAGGTAATATTAGGCGGCATTACCCGTCTTACGGGCTCAGGATTATCTATTACCGAATGGAATGTAATTACAGGAACGCTTCCCCCTTTAAACGGATCTCAATGGTTAATCGAATTTCAAAAGTATCAGCATACTCCTCAATACTCACTGCTTAATACTGACTTTACCATAAAAGATTTCAAGTTCATATTTTTCTGGGAATGGCTACACCGGTTTTGGGCAAGGCTGATAGCGATCGTTTTTGTAATTCCTTTTGTAGTTTTTCTTATTCAAAAAAGATTTAGAGAGGAAATGATCAGGCCATTACTGATTCTATTCTTACTAGGCGCTTTACAGGGAACGGTAGGCTGGATAATGGTTGCCAGCGGACTTTCCGGCGATGCTGTTTATGTTAATCCTACTAAACTGGCAATACATTTTATCCTGGCTCTTGGATTGATTTCATATGCATTTTGGTTTGGCCTCCGATTATCGGTTCCCTTCAGGCAAAAATTTTTTAACAACCCATTACGCACTTTAACACGGGTAACTATTGGATTGATTTTTCTGCAACTATTGTTTGGCGCCCTGATGGCAGGCCATAAAGCAGCTCTTACCGCACCTACCTGGCCAACCATAAACGGAAAATGGATACCAGGTAATTTGTTTAAGTATTCTCCTGCCGCTATAAATTTTATTGAAAATAAAATTACCATTCACTTTGTCCACCGTGGACTCGCTTACCTGTTACTTGTCTTAATCATTATCTGGACTTTTAAATCTTTTCGCATTACCACCCTTTGCAGTTACTTTACTCAAACCAGGTGGCTCCCTGCTGCATTAATATCTTTGCAGGTAATTTTAGGAATGTTTGCAGTATTAAGCAGCACTTATATTATACCAAACAGCTGGGGAAGATTTGAATGGATCGCAGAATTTCACCAGGTTATCGGACTGTCAACATTGTTGGTGATGATCTGGATGCTGTACCTGCTAAGAGCCAGGAAGCAGCACTAGCTTTGAGGTATGAAGTATTAAGAATCTTATCAATTAGTCTGCTGATGCAAATCAATCGGTATAATAATGTTAACTTTCTAACATTAATACAGTAGAGGTGGGTTATGAAGCATTAAACCATCAGTGATTAATTATTTCAAACTGTTTTTTTCAAACCTCCCGACCCCATACCTTATACCTCATACCTCACGTTATCCGATGAAGCAAAACATACGATCAATATTTTACTCCTTCCCTGTTCAATTAGTATTGCTTCACTTCAAAAAATTTCAGGTACTTATTATTTTCTGGTTTATTTTATTCAGTTCCGTAAATGGCTCCTTCATGAAAATGTATGGCGTGGATTCTTTATACCTGGCGCCAGAATATTTAGGAAACGTTAATTTTCTCAGCACTGGTATCGTAGGCAGTGTGGTAGGTAGTTTTATAATGAGCTGGAACATTACAACCTTTATCCTTTTTAGCAGGCATTTTAAATTTTTAGCAACCACCACCAATCCCTTTTTAAAATATTGTATAAACAATGCTGTTATCCCGCTGATATTTTTACTATTCTATTTTGTAAACGCCGTAATATTCGGCAGGTATAAAGAATTACTAACAGTTTGGGAAATACTATTATTAACAACAGGCTTTTTAGCCGGCTTGATTTTTAGTATCTCTATATCATTCTACTATTTTTTTCGTGCCGATAAAACGATCAACAGGCACATGGCTGTCGGTGGAAATAGTAATGAAAACCTGCACTCAGATGAGAAGTCTCTTGTAATTCAAACCGGTGGTGGCAGCAAGCTGATGAAAGTACAATCTTACTTTCATGATCCTAAAACAATAAGACCCGTCAGGAACGTATCACATTACAGCAGCACCTTCATAGAAAAAGTTTTCAGCCGTCATCATTTCGCCGCAGTGATTTCTATTTTCGTGGCCTTCGTGTTTCTTATCATCGTTGGATTTTTTCTTGACAGGCATGTCTTTCAATTGCCTGCTGCAGCAAGCATCACTATATTTTTTTCAATCCTTGTTGCTGTTGCGGGAGCATTCTCCTATTTTCTGCAAAGCTGGAGCGTACCTTTCCTGGTTATATTGTTTGTGGTTATTAATATTTTATACAAGTATGAAATTATAGATCCCACCAACAAAGCTTATGGGTTAAATTATAGTAACAGAAAAGAAAGACCCTTGTATAACCACAAATCACTTCAGGATCTATGCACTCCTGAACAGATAGAGCAGGACAAGAAGCACATGATACAGGTGTTAAAAAACTGGAAGAAAAAACAAACAGAAAAAAAACCTGTATTCTATATTATTACAAGCAGTGGCGGCGGCACACGAAGCGCCACATTTACGCTGAGCATTTTACAATACCTTGATAGTTTATGTAATGGCAAACTGATGGATAAAACTTTTATGATTACCGGTGCCTCAGGCGGGATATTAGGAGCTTCTTACTTCCGTGAACTGGCGCTGAAAAAATCATCAGGCGATCCGGTTAACTTACAGAATAAAGAATACCTGCAAAACATTTCCGGCGATCTTCTTAACCCGATGTTATCATCATTCATAGCAAGAGACCTGACTTCTCCTTCTCAAAAATTTAAAGTAGGAGATTATTATTTTATTAAAGACAGGGGATATGCATTCGAACAAAAGCTGGCGGAAAATACACAATGGTTGCTAAATAAACAATTGAAAGATATACAACAGGATGAGTTCAACGCGAGAATCCCGTTGATATTATTCAACTCCGTTATCACCAGGGATAGCCGCAAGATGATTGTCAGTACCCAGCCGGTAAGCTTTCTAATGAAACCGGCATTTGACACTAACAGGGTTTCTGAAATGGATCCTGATGCCGTTGATTTCGGTGCACTTTTTTCAAAACAAAATCCAATGAATCTCCGGTTACTGTCTGCTTTAAGAATGAATGCCACTTTTCCTTATGTATTACCAAACGTGTGGTTACCTTCTAACCCTGTAATTGATGTAATGGATGCCGGCCTGCGCGATAATTATGGACAGGAAACAGCCTTGCGTTTTTTATTTGTTTTCAGAAAATGGCTGGCTGAAAATACTTCAAAAGTTGTATTGATACAGATACGTGACAGAAGAAGCGGTGGTTGGGAGCATCCTTATGAGTCGGGTGATATTTCTGAAATCATTACCAAGCCTATGTTGCTACTGCAGTATAATTATTATAAAATGCAGGAGTATAACCAGAACGAAATAGTAAGCCTGGAAAGTTTTATTAACGATAAATTTTATAAACTTTCTTTTCAGTATGTACCCCGTAACGAAGACATTACCGCCGCATTGAATTTTCATCTTACTAAAAGAGAAAAGAAAAATATAGAAGAGGCGACAGGTAATGAAAACAATGTAAAAGCTTTTGATAAATTTAAGCAGTTATTGAAATAAACAGGCTGGTAGTGTGTCAATCAGTACATGTCTTAAGGAATTTGCTGTCAGCTATCAGCCGTCAGCTATCAGAAAACCAATGTCTGATTATCATTCTTCTGATAGCTGATAGCTGAAGGCTGATAGCAAAAACGTCAGCTAAGGCTGAATCAACCTGATAGCACCAGGCAATATTTTAATAACAAACCTCGGAGCGGTTTCTTCCGGCTCGCCATCAATATGCAAAGGGGCATCGTTATGATTAATAATAGTAAGAGTGGAGGTTTGAAAGTATAAAATATTATTCTCACCCGGCGAATCAATAAATTCCCGGATAACGTTAATACCCCTCACCTGTTTTAAAACAGACAACAGCAACAGCAGTTTATTCATTTTTTTTACAATTACGATATCAAGCAAACCATCATTGAGAGTGGCTTTGGGAGCAATGGTAAAGTTATTGCCAAACTGGTTGCTGTTCGCTATGCTTATAAAATATGCTTCAGCGTCAATGAATCTGTCTCCGGCAAAAATTCGAAATGCATAAGGCTTTGCGGAAAAGAAATTTGTAAGGGTAATCTTAATATACGTCTTTAATCCCCTCTTATATTCCTTAGCAAAATCATGAGCCACCTTTGCATCAAAGCCAATTCCGCAAAGCATACAGGAAAAATGATCATTAATATAAAACCCGTCTATGAAAGAAGCTTTGCCGTCAAAAATAATTGTTAATGCGCTGTAAATATTTCCGGGAATCTTAGCAGTGTATGCAAGACCGTTACCTGACCCCATAGGTATAATACCGATATTCACTGATACTCCAATAAGCGCTGAGGCAACAGCGTTAATAGAACCATCCCCTCCGCAGATTACCACATCAGTTACTTTTTCCTGATCGATTTTCTTTACAAGATATTTATAATTTCCATCAATGCTGGTGTCAAGGATTTCATATTGTATTCGTCTGTTGCTTGTTTCTTTAACAAGAATATCTTTTAAAGAGACCTTGCCACTTGTGCCTGATACAGGATTGATAAGATAAATAATTTTCCGATGCATTCGCTTTTAATTGTTTCTTAACATGGGCACTTGTCTTAATTCTATGTAAATGAATTAAAGGATCGACATTATCTATTTACTGATTACCCTTTTAATCATCGCAATCACAATTTAGACATTACCACCTGATCAGGGCGCTTGCCCAGGTAAACCCACTACCAAAAGCAGCAAGGCAAATAAGATCGCCTTCTTTGATCAATCCATCCTGCCAGGCTTCACATAAGGCAATAGGGATAGAAGCCGCAGTAGTATTGCCATACCGCTGGATGTTATTATAAACCTGGTCATCACGCAACTGTAATTTCTGTTGCACAAACTGGCTGATGCGAAGATTTGCCTGGTGTGGTATCAGCAGACTTATATCGGAAGACTTTAACCCGTTTGCCTGCAATGCTTCTATGATCACTTCCGGAAACTTTATCACCGCTTTTTTAAAAACAGAAGGGCCATCCATAGCAGGGAAGTTCTGCGCGTTATCAATCATCTCATGACTCATAAACATATTACTGATCTCTGCTTCCTGAAAGTCCGCGACCCGTTGCGGCAGCCAATGGTTGGCATGAGTGCCGGGATTGAACATAGCCAGTACTTCCGCACTTTCTCCGTCGCTGTGAAGGTGTGTACTTAAGATGCCCTGTGCGTCAGTACTGGCAGGCTGTAATACCACCGCCCCGGCACCATCACCAAAGATTACACTAATGTTTCTTCCTCTTGTACTGAAGTCAAGTCCGAACGAATGTTTCTCACTTCCGATTACCAGGATATTTTTATACATTCCCGATTTAATAAACTGATCAGCGACACTCAGTGCATAAATAAATCCGCTGCACTGGTTACGCACATCTAACGCACCAATCTCTTTCATTTTTAAAGCACGTTGCACCAGTACCCCGCAACCGGGGAAATAGTAATCAGGACTTAATGTTGCGAACACGATAAAATCTATTTCGCCGGCTGTAGTACCGGCTCGTGTAAGCGCTATTTTGGCTGCCTCTACCGCCATAGTAGTAGTAGTTTCTTCTGTACGGTCAGCGAACCTCCTCTCCTTAATGCCTGTTCTTTCCTGTATCCATTCATCACTGGTATCCATAAACTTTTTAAGGTCGTTATTAGTAACCACATTTTCAGGTACGTACATTCCAACACCCTTTATCTGAGATCTTATCATACAGTAGCAATATTAAGAATGGGAAATTACGAAAAGAACAATCAATTGAAACTATATCCATTTATACTATAAACTTCTGTTCTCTTACCTTTGCCTCCTAATTTAAAAGAATAAGATTATCAATGAGTAACGCCAACTTATCAGAACAGGAAATTATCCGTAGAGACAAACTCGCAGCCTTAAAGAATTTAGGGATTGATGCTTATCCTGCCCCATCTTATCCGGTAAATATCACAGCAGCAGCTATAAAGCAAGACTATAAAGGAGAAGAGAACAAAGCTGATTTTACTGATGTTTGTATCGCCGGGCGCCTCATGAGTATCCGGGATATGGGTAAAGCAAGCTTTGCCGTTATCCAGGACGCTACCGGTAAAATTCAGTTGTATGTAAAGAGAGATGAAATTTGTCCTGCTGAAGACAAGACATTGTATGATAAAGTATGGAAACACCTGCTTGATCTTGGAGACATCATCGGTGTAAAAGGCTATGTGTTTACTACTAAAACCGGCGAAACATCCATTCATGTACGTGGGTTGATTGTATTATCAAAATCATTAAAACCATTACCAGTTGTCAGACAAAAAGATGGTGAGACCTTTGATGAAGTAACGGACCCTGAATTCCGGTACCGTCAGCGATATGCCGACCTGATAGTGAATCCGGCTGTTAAGGAAACGTTTTATAAGCGAACAAAAATGATGAACGCCCTCCGCCAATATTTAAATGAAAACGGAGCGTTAGAAGTAGATACCCCGGTATTGCAATCTATCCCCGGTGGCGCGGCTGCGCGGCCTTTTACTACACATCACAATGCGCTGGATACTACCTTTTATTTACGTATCGCTAATGAACTTTATTTAAAGCGATTGATCGTCGGTGGCTTTGACTGGGTGTATGAATTCAGCCGGAACTTCCGCAATGAAGGTATGGATAGAACGCATAATCCCGAATTTACAGTACTGGAATTTTATGTGGCTTACAAAGATTATTTCTGGATGATGGAAACTACCGGGCAGATGCTTGAACGCGTTGCAATTGCAACCAACGGTTCTACAAAAGTATCGGCAGGCGAAAAGGAGATAGATTTTAAAGCTCCCTACCGGCGCGTTACGATGTACGATGCCATTAAAGAGTTTACAGGAATAGATATTACAGGAATGGACGAAACTGCGCTTATTGATGCCTGTAAGCAATTTAATTTAAGTGTTGATAGAAGTATGGGTAAAGGCAAACTGATCGATGTGATTTTCAGTGAAAAATGTGAGCGTCATTTTGTGCAGCCTACTTTTATAATTGACTATCCCATCGAGATGAGTCCCTTAACAAAAAAACATCGCAGCAAACCTGGTCTGGTAGAGCGTTTCGAGTTAATAATCAATGGTAAAGAGATGGCAAATGCCTATACCGAATTAAACGATCCGCTTGAACAGAGGGAACGTTTTGAAGAGCAGGCCAGACTAATGGAAAGAGGTGATGATGAAGCCATGTATATCGATTATGATTTTTTACGCGCGCTTGAATACGGTATGCCCCCAACATCAGGTATTGGTTTCGGGATAGACAGGCTATGCATGTTATTAACAGGTCAGCCGTCGATACAGGATGTGCTGCTGTTTCCGCAGATGAGACCTGAAGCGTTTGAGGTATAAGGTTGTGGGGTATGAGGCAGTTTAGCCACGGAGGCAAGGTTGCAAAGAGAAACATGGTTCCCCATTTTTAAATTGTCCTTGTGTTCCTCCCTGTGTCCCTGCCTCCGTGGTTACACATATCTTACCTGTAAATAAAATTTAATCTTCAAAAAAATGAATTACAAATTTTAAGGCTTTAATCTGGTGATAGTGTCGCGACAAATACCTCACACCTCATACCTCATACCTCATACCTGTTTTTTTCTTAAATTTCTATATGCCAGCCAGGTACTCGCCATCATCATCAGCGAAGCCAATAAGAAAGGCGCCCCGGGGAAATTTACCGGCGCCGCAGGTCCGGTGAATTTTGCAAACAATGTAGTCATCAATGGCGGACCCACGATAGAAGTCATACTCATCAGGCTTGTCAACGCTCCCTGCAATTCGCCCTGCTCGTTAGGTGGAATGTTACCTGAAATAATTCCCTGCAATGCCGGACCAGCAATGCCACCTAATGAATAAGGGATGATAAAAGCGAACATCATCCAACCTCTTGTTGCAAAAGCAAACAATAGTAATCCCAGGCAATTAAGCGTTAAGCCGAGATAAATACTTTTAATATTACCAATTTTGGGGATGATCACCCTGATGAGCACTCCTTGTACAATGCCTACTGTTATTCCTACAAAGCCGAGAGAATAGCCCACCCAGGCTTCATTCCATTTAAACTTCTCCATATTGTAGAATGTCCACGTGCTTTGAACCGACTGGCCCGCTATGTACAATAAAATTATGCAGCCTACCAATCCCAATATCGCGGGGTGTTTCTTAAGTTGTAACAAAGAGCCAAGCGGGTTAGCCCGCTTCCATTCGAATTTTCGACGGTTTTCTTTTGATAATGATTCGGGGAGAACAAAGAATCCGTACAGTGTATTTAACAGGCTAAGTGCGGCGGCAGTAAGAAAAGGTATACGGGAACCAAGCTGGCCAAGTAACCCACCGGCAATAGGGCCGATTATAAAACCCAATCCGAAGGCAGCGCCTATCAACCCAAAGTTCTGCGCTCTTTTCTCAGGCTCACTTATATCTGCGATGTAAGCAGAAGCGGTGGTAAAACTTGCACCGGTTATTCCGGCGATAACCCGTCCTACAAATAACCATGCGATAGTTGGTGCAAAAGCTAAAAAGATATAGTCAATGCCAAAGCCGAGTAAAGAAAAAAGTAAAACCGGGCGACGGCCAAAGCGATCACTTAGGTTTCCTAACACCGGCGCAAACAGGAACTGCATGAGGGCATAAGAAAAAGTTAACCAGCCGCCATATTGTGAGGCATCGCTGAGATTACCGTGAATGAGTTCAGAAATTAGCTTTGGTAATACCGGAATAATTATACCCAACCCGGTTACATCAATCAGGAGGGTTATAAAAATAAATCTTAATGCTGCCGGTCGGGATGGTGTCATACCTTTAAAATAAATTAACACTTATAATCAGTAAAATAAATTGAAAATTACGATTGGCAAGAATTATATCAGGTTTCTTAAAAACTTTTTTAGCTGAAAGAAATTTGCTGGTATAAGTTCAAGCAACAACAATGTTTTTAGAAAATAAAATTATAGTTATGGAAAACTTGCAAGTTGGCGCGGTGGTACAATTGAAATCTGGTGGGCCTAAAATGACTATTCAACGATTGATAGGCGACGATGCTTCTAACATCGGAATTAAGGCTGCGGATGAGTATTTTAAGTTACGCGGTTTTAAAGATGGCGATGTTATTTGTAACTGGTTCGAAGGAAGCGCACTCAGAGATGGTACTTTTAAAAAAGAAAACCTTACACCGTTAGAAGGTTAATTTAGGTGTATTCGCTTACACTAAGTCTTACGGGTTGATACGATTTCGGATTGAAACGACCTCATCGAACATTTACAAGTTAGAGATGTTGACTAACATTATTAGTACTTAACTACTATTTTTATTAGTATCTTTAATTTTAAGAGTTCCGTTAATGTCTGAAAGAATAGCCGAAAAATTGAAAATCCTTGCTGATGCTGCTAAGTATGATGTCTCCTGTGCATCGAGTGGGAGCAACAGGAAAAACGAAAATAAAGGATTAGGTAATTCTAAAGGAATGGGCATCTGTCATGCATATACCGAAGATGGCCGTTGCGTATCTCTCCTAAAAATCTTACTTACGAATCATTGCATTTATGATTGTGCCTATTGTGTCAGCCGCCGCAGTAATGATGTTCAGCGGGCCGCTTTCACCGTGCAGGAAGTCGTTGATCTTACTATAAATTTTTACCGCAGGAATTATATTGAAGGATTATTTCTAAGCTCCGGAATATTTAAGAATGCAGATTATACTATGGAGCGGCTCGTGATGATAGCTAAAAAGCTTCGTACAGAACATAATTTTCACGGGTATATTCATTTGAAGGCCATCCCCGGTGCCAGTGATGAACTGTTAAAACAAGCGGCTTTACATGCCGACCGCCTGAGCATTAACGTTGAAATGCCGACAGAAAAAAGCCTTCGGTTATTAGCTCCTGATAAAAACAGGGAAGACATGATTAAACCCATGATCTATCTTAGGAATTCCATTATAGAAAACCGGGAAGAAAAAAAACTTTTTAAAACAACTCCGCTATTTGCTCCCGCCGGACAAAGTACACAAATGGTAATTGGTGCCACTCCTGAAACAGATGCAGAAATATTATTGATGGCCAATCATTTTTATAAGAAAATGCACTTGAAAAGAGTTTATTACTCCGGCTATGTCCCCATCAGTAGTGATAACCGTTTACCGGCAATAGGTACTCCAGTACCAATGATTCGCGAAAACAGGCTCTACCAGGCAGACTGGCTGATGCGCTTTTATGGCTTTAGAGTAGAAGAAATTGTTTCTCCTGCTCAACCGCACCTTGATATGGATATTGATCCGAAACTTGGTTGGGCATTAAGAAATCTACAGTTGTTCCCTATCGATATTAACAAAGCTGATCTGTCAGTTATTATGCGGGTACCCGGCATTGGTGTTCAATCAGCACATAAAATAAATTCGAGTCGCCGTTTTACTAAACTGACCTGGGATCATCTGAAAAAAATGGGCATCATGTACAACAGGGCGCGCTATTTTATAACCTGTGGCAGTAATGACTTTGAACGAAAAGATTTTAGCGCGATGCAAATTAAACAACAGATAATTGCTGGCGGCAACAGTAAATACAAACCTAATTTTTCTCAACAGCTTCATCTCTTTTAATCATGCAAACAATGATCCATGACGGAAGTTTTGAAGGATGGCTTACTACCATTTTCGAAATTTATGAACATGGATTTAAAGAGGTTCATATTTATGCCGCTGACAAGTATCAGAAAAGTTTCTTTGGTAATGAATACTTTGTTACTTCAGATGAAATAAAAGCCCGGCGCGTATGGGATGGTCTCCAAAAAAAACTTTCCGTGATAGCTATTCAGCAATTAAACAAAACATGGCTTTCCGGTATTGCAGGCATAGAAAATACATTATTGTCTTATGTTCAATATGCGTTTAGTTCAAAGGTATCTATAGAAAAAGACTGTAGTCATCCGGCAGTACTAACGGTAACAGACACAGCAAAAAAAGTGCATCGGGAAAAACACCGGATGGAGGCGTTTATCAGGTTCCAGCTTACAAAAGATAAACTGTATTACGCGATAGTAGAGCCCGATTTTAATGTACTTCCATTAATACAAACGCATTTTAAAACCCGCTATGCAGACCAGCGGTGGATGATCTATGATGCGCGTCGCAAGTATGGAATCTACTATGATCTCCAAAAAGTAGATTCCATTGAAGTGAAATTTGAAGAAGATACCAATTCTGGTAAAGACATCAGTGGCATTTATGATGAAGAAGAAAAGCTGTATCAACATCTCTGGAAGACATATTTTGGCAGCGTTAACATTGCCGCACGTAAGAATATGAAATTACATATTCAGCATATGCCAAAACGGTATTGGAAATATCTGACGGAGAAGTAAAGAAGGCTGTCAGCCTTTAGCAATCAGCCTTATCCCTGTTGACCTTTACCTGATTGTTATCTAATTCTATTAATCATCCTGATTTGTCTTATCGAATTAAGTATTCTACTTAATGAGGTGCTATTAACTGACAGCCGAAGCTGATACTTATTATCTCTATAAATTTCCTACTTTTACCGCCCTTAATCAAGTAAGTATATGGAAAATCAACAATTTGATCTTGGTATGATAGGTTTAGGCGTAATGGGCCGCAACCTTTTACTTAATATGGCAGATCATGGTTTTAAAGTCATCGCTTTCAACAGAAGCCAGGAAAAACTGGATAACCTCAAAGCCGCCGCTACTGCCGGTACCGTAGTTGATGGCATTACCTCAATGGAAGGACTGGTACAAAAACTCAAAGTGCCAAGGCGAATTTTGTTGCTTGTTCCGGCGGGCAAGCCGGTTGATGAAGTTATTGAAACGTTGATTCCATTATTGCAGGAAGGAGATATTGTTATTGATGGTGGCAACTCACATTATACCGACACGCTGCGCCGTAATACTTACCTGAGAGAAAAAGGCCTGCATTTTATGGGCATGGGTGTTTCCGGCGGAGAAGAAGGCGCTCGTACCGGTCCGAGTATTATGCCAGGTGGAGAAGAAGAAGCTTACACCTCTTTGAAGCCTCTGCTGGAAGCAGTAGCTGCCAAAGTAAATGGTGTACCCTGCGTTGCCTACCTTGGCAAACATGCTGCCGGACATTATGTAAAAATGGTTCATAACGGCATAGAATATGGCATCATGCAAATGATCAGTGAATGTTATGATATGCTGAAAAATGGAATAGGACTAAACAATGACGAGCTTTCTGCAACATTTGATAAATGGGATAAGACGGATATGACATCTTACCTGGTAGAGATTACCGCAGCAGTACTGGCTTTTAATGATAAGAAAACAAATAACAGGCTGGTTGATATGATCCTTGATAAAGCCGGTTCAAAAGGAACAGGAAAATGGACATCCCAGGATGCACTTGACCTGCCAAGCCCGATTCCAACGATTGATATGGCGGTGACCCTTCGCAATATTTCTTCTTTCAAAGAAGAAAGAGTAGCCGCTTCAAAAATTTACGCGGCTTCCGACAAAAAATTATCGGTCGATAAGGAAGCTTTCATTCAACAGGTACATGATGCCTTGTTCTTTGCTACCCTGATGAGTTATGTACAAGGTCTGGCAATGTTACAAAAAGCTTCCAAAGAACTTTCGATGGATATTCCTATGCAGCAGGTTGTAAAAGTCTGGCGCGGCGGTTGTATTATTCGCTCTTCCTTACTGGACGTTTTTATCGCTGTATTTGAAAAAGATCCGTTGTTACCTAATTTACTTTTGGAGAATAGTATCGCTGAACTCCTAAAGGCAAAAGAACAAAACCTGCGCGAAGTAATTGTTCAGGCAGTAACACACGGCTTTCCCAGTGGTTCACTGATGGCTTCTTTAAGCTATTTCGATGCCTACAAAAGCGCTAACCTGCCAACCAATCTTATACAGGCACAGCGCGATTATTTCGGGGCACATACTTACCAGCGGATTGATGACCCCACAGGATTATTCTATCATACAGAATGGATGCATCCTGAACTATGATAACATTCAAGGCATATACGCTGTTATAAAAGCCTGCTAAGATTTTATTACCCTGGTGTTGTTAATTGAAATAAGTTTATCTTTTATCGCTTCAGACTCAGACAATATGCAAACTCATAAACTTCCGCCTTCTTCCCTGATTTTTATCTTCGGAGGCAGCGGAGACCTAAACCATCGTAAATTATCTCCTGCATTATTCAACTTGTTTATCGATGAATGGATGCCCGATAAATTCGGCATTGTAGGAATCGGCCGTACCAAATATACCAACGAAACCTATCATCAATTTTTACTGGAAGGTATCCAGGAGTTTTCCAGGCGCAAAGACGCACAAAATGAAAAATGGGCCGGTTACGCACAACATGTGACTTACCTCAACATGGATGCCGAAGATGAAAGCGCCTATATCCAAATCGCAGATATCGTTAAGCAAAAAGAAAAAGAATTTGGTGAGCATCCTAATGTGATTTTTTACCTGGCTGTTGCGCCACAACTTGTACCCGGTATCGCGGGTAAACTAGGTCCCCTTAATATTTGCGCTGACACAAAATGTACCCGCATCGTTATTGAAAAACCTTTCGGTCACGACCTGGAAAGTGCTAATGAATTGAATAAACTCCTGAGCACTATGTTCGATGAAAACCAGATCTACCGCATCGATCACTACCTCGGTAAGGAAACAGTGCAGAATATCCTTGCCTTAAGATTTGCCAATGCTCTATTTGAACCGATATGGAACCGTAATTATATTGATCATATTCAGATTACCGCGGCCGAAACTGTTGGAGTGGAAAACAGGGGTGGTTATTATGAGAATTCTGGCTCTCTAAGAGACATGGTTCAAAACCATATTCTTCAATTGATCTGCATGGTGGCTATGGAAGCTCCTGTATCATTTGATGCCAACGAAATAAGAAATAAAAAGGTAGATGTTTTAAACGCTATCAGGCACTGGAAACCTGAAGAAGTTCACGAAAATGCTGTCCGCGGGCAGTACTCTTCCGGCTGGATCAAAGGTGAAAAAGCGCCGGGATACAGGGAAGAAAAAAATGTAAGTCCGGAATCCCGGATTGATACCTTTAGTGCAGTGAAATTTTATATCGATAATTGGAGATGGCAGGATGTGCCTTTCTATGTTAGAACCGGAAAGCTGCTCCATCAAAAGACAAGCATCATTACAATCCAGTTTAGACCGGCTCCTCAATTTTCTTTCCCACCGGAGGCTACCGAAACATGGCGTGAGAATCGTTTGATAATAAGTATTCAACCCGAGATGGAAATCCGGTTAAGATTCCAGGCAAAAAAACCAGGTCAATCAATGTCACTTAACCCGGTTGATATGGTATTCAGGTACCAGGATGCCTATGAAGGTAATGAACCCGAAGCTTATGAAACCCTTTTGCTTGATGTGATGACCGGCAATGCGACATTATTTATGAGGTCGGACCAGGTAGAAGCAGCATGGAAAATCATTATGCCGATCCTGAATGCATGGCAGTTAAAGCCACCTGTTGACTTTCCTAATTATGCTCCTGATAGCTGGGGTCCTGAAGCCGCAGAGGCTTTAATAGCAAAAGATGGAAGGTCATGGGTTACGCTTCCATCAAAATAAAATTGTAACTGTGTAATTGTTGTGTCGATCATCAAATATCTTAAATAAAATTGCTGATGGCTGAAAGCAAAAAAAGTCAATCGCAAGTCAACATAATACCATTTCACTTTTGATAATAATCAACCTTAATAATTGAACTTACATATCTATAAAAATCCGGAAGAGTTAAGCAATGCAGTGGCTGCTTGGATTACCGGTTATATTCAAACCGTACTGGCAAAGAATTATCGATTTACTATTGCTTTGTCCGGTGGCAGTACACCTCAGAAATTGCATTCCATTTTAGCAGCTTCTCCTTACAAGGAACAAATCGACTGGACCAGGATGCATATTTTTTGGGGGGATGAACGTGACGTGCCATTTACTGACGATCGAAATAACGCAAAGATGGCTTATGAAACCTTACTAAATCATTTACCTGTACCACCTGATCAAATTCATATTATGCGCACAGACATTGACCCTGAGGCCTCCGCATTGGAATATGAAAAAATACTGCATCGCTATTTTAATGAAACGAGAACATCGTTTGACCTTGTTTTACTGGGAATGGGCGATGATGGTCATACGCTATCTTTATTCCCCGGGACAGAAATTGTTCACGAGCAGAAAGCATGGGTAAAAGCCTTTTTTCTTAAGGCACAGGATATGTATCGTATTTCATTGACAGCCCCGATCGTTAATAAATCTGCCGCTGTTGCATTTCTGGCGGTTGGCAAAAATAAATCCACGGCACTTGAACAGGTTCTGGAAGGTTCTGTTCAACCGGATCTTTATCCTTCCCAATTGATAAAACCAATTGACGGGGCATTGCATTGGTTTGTGGATGAGGATGCCGCCGGGAATCTGAAAAAGGTTTATGGATGAAATACAAAGTCTGTCTACAACTTATAAGTCTGGCTAATCATCCAGGCACCAAACTGAAGACATGAACTCCAGCATATTGGAGATATTACAAATCAACCGTATCATACACTACCACCTTCTTCCAAAAATGCTTGTACTCCTCCACAAACTCCAGGTGTATAGGATCATTCTGGTAGCTGGCTTCATCTTCTTTGGTATCGAAAGTGAGTAACCATGAAATAGCATAAGAAGTATCGATCACTTCGCGATCAGTATCTGCGGGCCTGCCAATATGAAAGGTTTTAATCGTTTCTACTTTTGTAACTTTATTCAGCCCCTCAATTAAACTATTTTTATCCTCAACACTATTAGGATTATTCAGCCAGAAATATACATGGTGAATAAATTTATTTTCAGCTATCGCCATTAAAATATTTTAGGCAAATGTAATCATCCAACCTGAAATTCAATTTAACTATTCGAAAAAGAAAGCGACCATTTCATCGGTGAGCTTCCTGTTATGTCCCTTCCATAAAACAGGTGCCGGAAACTCATGACGGTTGTAGCCGCTTTGCTTTTCAAAATCAAATACTGCATGACAATAATTGTTAAGAATCAACCCGCATCTCGTCCAGTTGACAGACCAGATTATATTAAGCGTTACAGTTCTTTCAAATTTAATTATAGCTTCGACATCGTAGATAAGCAGCATGTCTAAAATGCGAAGCTCATTGGTATTTTTATTTCTTTCCGCGCCATAAAAATATCCCGTATCTGTGTCGTCTTCAAAAATCACTTCATAATTATTATCTGAAGAAACGCTATCAATAAATATTTCTTCACCCAGCGTTATTTTCTGATTTTTTAATAAATAGCCTCTCATTGTTTTTTATTTTCGCATCGCTTTTAACCAGTCAAGGATACCTGCATAGATTTTTGCCGCAACCGCCTTGCGAAATTTGGGGTCAAGGATCTTCTTTTCATCTTCCTTATTGCTAAGAAATGCCACTTCAACCAGACAGTTAGGATAATCGAAAGGACCGCTTAAAGCGAAATTGAAGCTTCCTACATTTCCATATTCCTTTAATTTTAAAGTAAGCATCTGTTTAAGAACAGCAATGCTTAATGGTCGAAAACCAATATACCGGTAATAGGTGCTGCTTCCCTTAATCGAATCAACGGAAGATGAATTTAAATGTATGCTGATTAAAAAATCGGGGCTGTACTGCTTAAGCATAGCAATCCGCTCAGGCATGCCCAGTGACGTATCCGCTACCCTGGTCATAAAAATTTGCTTAACACCTGCCTTCTTAGAGGTCGCCAAAAGTTCTTTTGCTATCAGCAAGGTGTAATCCTTTTCTAGAATATGTGAAGTTATTCCTGCTGCCCCGCTATTATCGCCGCCATGCCCTGCATCTATTGCTATTTTTAATTTCCTGACATCAAGAACTGCGGGTTGCCTTTTAATGCGTATGACTAAATGATTTGCTGTGGTATCGTAATAAATAGTATGCCCCCAATGCTGCGGATGTTTTAATTCTATTATGGCACGAAATACATCATCCTCCGTTTGTTCATAATAAGCATTTTTAATTTCTTTGTTAGTAACAAGTTGAGTGATCCAGTTGGTATTACTGGTAGCGCCAAATATGTCCACCACTATCCTTGAAGGACTAAGCTGTTGCTGGCTTCGGTAAGGGAGTTTTTCATCAAGACCAATAGTTACATAATCGAAAGCTGAATCGCCATAAACTTTCCAGGAGGTTGAAAGATGATATGGCTTCTCAATTTTACCTGGCAACCTCCTCACACTTTCTTTAGCGATGTAAGCGGAATGATTTTTAGAAAGCTGTACTTTGTAATTTGTAAAAGCTGAATCAATCACTTTCAGAACAATGTCCGAATCCAGGTAAGTCATTTTTGCACCACCCAAACGGTCGTCACCCAGTCCATATTCAAGGGATGCCAATTTGCCAATGGTTTCAACCAGGAAAGGTTTTTTATTGATAACCTGCGCGGCCAGGAACATTGATAACAATGATGCGCAAAGTGATAAAACAATTTTCATCAACTGAAGGTAAATTAAATAATAAATGCGTATCGGGCATGTTATAAAACAAAATCCCGGTGCGAACACCGGGACTGATCAGGGTACGGACCTCCTCATGTGAGAACCTTGATCTGGGTTTGAATTTTTAAGAACCATTTCAAATGCAGGTAGTGCTATTAAGAAGGATATCTGTTATCCCCGACTAATTTAGCTGTAATTCTTCTCCTTGCTTCTTTGCTGTTAAACGGGTCAACCTTAGTGAAACGTTTTAATCCCAACAACATCATACGCAACTCATCACCTTCAGCGAAACCGTTAACGGCATCTTTACCGGACTTATTAATCCTGTCGGCAGCGTCATACAGGTAGGTTCGTGTAATATCCAGCTCAAAACGGACAGATGCTTCACCGCGTTGGTCTGTAAGTTTCATTACACGCAGCAAAGCACTTTCAGCATTAAAAGTTTCAATAGCCATATCAGCTATATTCATCAGAATTTCCTGTTCACTTTCCAGTTTCATTAATAGTTTTTGAACAGCTGCCCCTGATACCATTAAAATTGCTTTTTTAAAATTCTTAATTAACTTCTGCTCTTTTGCAAATGGCGTATCATCATCATTACCAAATTCAGGAATACTCATCAGCTCTTTAGCAACAGACATAGCCGGACCCATAATATCCAATCTTCCTTTCATGGCTCTTTTCAAAACCATGTCAACTGTTAATAATCTGTTTATCTCATTTGTCCCTTCATAGATACGGTTGATGCGGCTGTCGCGATATGCTTTTGAAATAAGGTACTCATCACTGTAACCATTACCCCCGTGTATCTGAACGCCTTCATCAACAACAAAGTCAAGCACTTCACTACCATACACTTTCAGCATGGCACATTCAATTGCATACTCTTCAGCAGCCCCTAGTGAAGCTTCATTAAATGGCTTACCACCGGCTACCAGTTCTTTTTCTTTAAGATCTATCCATTTAGCTACACGATACAGCGCACTCTCGCAGACCCACATCCTTATAGCAATCTCAGCCAATTTATTTTTAATAGCGCCAAAATTGGCAATGGGGGTTTTAAATTGTTCTCTCTGCAGCGCGTAATGCAAGGTAATATCTGCTGATCTTTTTGATCCGCCGACAGCAGCAGCACAAAGTTTTAAACGTCCAATATTAAGGATATTGAATGCTATTATATGCCCTTTACCAATTTCTCCCAGTACATTTTCTACAGGCACCTTACAATCCTGGAAATATAACTGAACAGTAGAAGAGCCTTTGATACCCATTTTATGTTCTTCGGGTCCCTGAGTAAAGCCTTCAAAACCTCTTTCAATTATGAACGCGGTAAATTTATCCCCATCAATTTTAGCGAATACTGTATATACGTCGGCAAAACCGCCATTTGTGATCCAGCACTTCTGACCGGTTAGCAGATAATGTTTCCCATCATCTGATAATGCTGCGGTTGTTTTGGCTCCCAAAGCATCGCTGCCACTGTTTGGTTCTGTTAACCCGTATGCACCTTTCCATTCTCCGCTGCCGAGTTTTGGTATATATTTTTCTTTTTGAGCGTCAGTCCCAAAATACAAAATTGGCAATGTCCCAATCCCCGTATGAGCACTTATCGCAACGGAGAAAGAAAATCCGCCTCCCAATCCTTCGTTTACAAGAGTTGATGTGATAAAATCTTTACCCAGTCCGCCATAGGCTTCAGGAAGAGAAACAGATAATAAGCCCTGCTCACCTGCCTTATCCATCAGAGAAGGCATCAGTCCAGGCTCCATTTTATCTATCCTGTCAATTACAGGAAGCACTTCATTCTCCAGAAAAGACAGGCACATATCCTTTACCATCTGCTGCTCTTCATTATAATCCTCAGGAATAAACGTATCATAAGGAGTACTTTCTTTAATCAACCACTCTGCTCCTTTGGTTACACTAACATTTTGCTGGGAAGCGGTACTCATACAATGATTTTTATAATTTTAATACTATTGAAAATTTTTAATTAGCGTAATCCAGCCAGAGACTGTTTATATTATCTCTGACTAATTTTTTGACTATACACTGAGTCATTTAAGGTTGTCGTAAACGATCTGTAATACCTCCTTACAAATATCAATTTTATCAACCGGCACATTTTCCAGCGCTTCATTCAGGGTTTCAGTGGCCAGTCCCATGCTTTGTTCCTGCAATTTCTTTGCTTCTTCAGTCAAGAAAATCATGTTCATCCGCCGGTCATTCTTTGAAGCAGCTCTTTTTACTAAATTCAGTTTTTCAAGATTATCAACCAGGCGCGTTATGCTTGGCTTGTCTCTGAATGACGAATTACACAATTCCTGCTGGCTCATGCCGTCTTCCTTCCACAGATGATATAAAACACTCCATTGCTCGATCGTTAGATTTAATTCTGCCTGGTTAAATTTCTTTTGTAATCTCCTGGCTATTGCCGTGGACGCTTTACCAGTAATAAAACTATATAATTCCCCTTTCTTAAATTGGTTGTTTGGCATATAGTTAGTTAAACAACTATCTAAAGATAATATTTGTTTTTAAAAAAACAACTTTCTAAGATTTTTTTACAAAAATAATCAGTTGGCAACTTCTTTGCTTGTTAACTTACTAATCATTTATCTTTAATAATCCGTCCCAAATATATTTATTTCATGGAATTTCTATCTTCCTACACCAAAAACGGATTTCGGCTGAATTTATCTTTAATGCTATAAATATTTTAAATGAAAACATTTTTACTTAAAAGTGTAATTTTTTTTACAGGCATTTTCCTTTTTGTTCAATGTGTACATGCACAAAAAAAATTACTTATCCTGGGATCTTCTACGTCAACCTGTTTTTTCGGCCCATCTTCTGTTGATAGCTGTTACGTAACAAGGTTACAGAAGTATTATCAAAGTCTTGGCTTACAGGTAACTTTAGATAACCGTGCGGTAGCAGGTGACAATATTTATTCTGCGATGCCTCTGAATTATACACCTCCTTTGGGAAGAAACAATCCCAGGCCTTACAATAATATTACAGAAGGACTGGCAGGTAATCCTGATATTGTGCTGATAAACTTCCCTTCCAACGGATATGATTATTTTACTGTCGATGAAGTTATGAACTGTTTTAGAACGCTCAAACAGACTGCTAACAATGCCGGTAAGCCGTGTTACATCACCACCTCTCAACCCCGCAATGATCCGGACACCTATAAAACAGTTGAAGTAAGAACCAAAATGGCTGAAATAAAAAGCAGGATTATTGCCGAATTCGGCAGTTTCGCTATAAATTTTTGGGACGGAATTGCTAATCCCGATAATTCACTTCAGGATATGTTCCAGGTTGATGGCGTTCATATTAATGATGCCGGTCACAGGATATTATTTAACAGGGTTCTGGAAAAGAATATTTTTAATACGCAACCATCTCAGCCATCCCCCGGTAATAATAGCGGACTACATTACAAATATTATGAAGGCGACTGGAATACACTTCCTGATTTTAATTCAATGCAACCTCTGAAATCCGGATCGACTGCTAATTTTGATATGAGTCCAAGAAACAGGACTGACTATTATGGTTTTCTTTGGGAAGGAAATATTCTTATTCCTACTTCTGGTAATTATACTTTTGAAATTATTTCGGATGATGGCAGTAATTTATATTTTAATACCACCGCTGGTTTGGATGCGAAGCCATTAGTTAATAATGATGGCTTACACAGTCCCCAGTCAGCATCTGGTTCCACTTATATTAATGCCGGAGTTTATCCTATAGCGCTTTCTTATTTTGAAAAAAATGGCGGGGAGCAAGTGCAAGTTTATTGGAGCGGTCCTGGTTTTTCAAGGAAGCTGATTCCTGATGAAGCCTTTACTGGTCAACCAGGCCAGTCTGGAAGTGGTTTACTTTATAAGTATTATGAAGGTGACTGGAACATATTACCTGATTTTAATGCACTTCAGCCCGTAAAATCCGGATCAATGGCCAACATCGATGTGAGTCCCAGGAATAAAACTGACTATTATGGTTTTCTCTGGCAAGGGAATATCACTATCCCATCTCCTGGTAATTATACTTTTGAGCTGGTATCTGATGACGGCAGTAAGTTGTATTTTAATACCCAGTATAATTCAGGCGCTACGGCTTTAGTAAACAACGATGGTCTACATCCGGCTCAGTCTGCTTACGGTTCTGTGTTTATAAATGCCGGCTCCTACCCACTCGCAATTGCCTACTTTGAAAAAAATGGTGGGGAACAAATACAGGTATATTGGAGTGGACCCGGAATTCCCCGGCAACTTATTCCGAATACAGCCTTTAATAATCAGTCTGGTTCTACCAGGGGCGGTCTTAAATACAGATACTTTGAGGGAGAATGGAATATGCTGCCTGATTTCAATTCACTTCAACCCGTCAAAACCGGTTCTATTGCTAATGTTGATATGAGCCCGAGAAATACGGTTAACAACTATGCTTTTGTTTGGGAAGGCTCTATTACAATCCCCGCAGCCGGCAATTACACTTTTGAAACTTTCTCTGATGACGGCAGTAAATTATATTTTAACACTCAATATAGCGCCAACTCAACAGCGCTGGTAAACAACGATGGCTTACATGGGCCGCAGTCTGCTTCAGGTAACGTTTATATCGGTATGCCGGGGATTTATCCCATAGCTATTACTTTTTTTGAAAAGAATGGTGGGGAACAAATACAAGTTTACTGGTCCGGGCCAGGATTTTCAAGGCAGCCAATTCCTAATGAAGCATTTACTTATTCAACTATGCCTTTAGGTTTAGTCTCTGATAATGTTGCTGTTAATGAACAACCGCAGCTTCTTACAAGTGCTTTAAACAATAGTGTCAAAACCGTCAATGTCTATCCCAATCCTTTCAGTCAAATGCTGAATATAACTTACTATAATAGTAGTATTAGTAATAGTGTCAGCGCTGGGTTGTATGATGTTTCAGGTAAGCTGATTCATAAAGAGTTGTTCAAAAGTATACCTGCGGGATCAAGTATATTAAAATTAAATTTAAAGGATGCGCGGTCTATAACTGATGGTATTTATTTTCTAAAAATTGATGTTAATGGCGTGCCGCTTAAAATTTTGAAGCTTTCTAAATCCAAAGGATAATCTAAGATATTATATAAGAAAGGTGCAAAGAACTTCAAAATTCTTTGCGCCTTTTTTATTTTTATTTATATGTGTTTTGCAACATGTATCTTAGATTATTCATTTGATATGACCTCAGCATATATTAATTATAAACAATCGCTTATCCATTATCTATATTATGGCAAAGGGTCTACAAATATTGTTTGCCTGCATGGATATGGAGAAAGTGCATTATCATTCAGGTCTTTAATAGAACACCTTCCTGCTGAATTTCTATTAGTGGCAATAGACCTGCCCCTGCACGGAACCACACATTGGAACGAAAAAAAACATTTTAAGGTTGAAGACCTGTATCTTATTCTTAATAAAATCTTTGAGGTCCTTAATATAAAACAACAGCATTTTATACTTGCCGGTTACAGCATGGGAGGAAGAATTGCTATGAGCCTGTTACAATACATACCCGAAAGAATATCAAAATTAATTTTACTCGCTCCGGATGGATTGAAAGTTAATTTCTGGTATTGGCTTTTTACTCAAACTCATGCAGGTAACCGTATCTTTCGATTTGCCATGAATAATCCTGGTGGGCTTTTGAGGTTATTGCAAATTTTGAATCACCTCAAAATGGCAAATAAAAGCGTTATAAAATTTGTATGCACTTACATAGAAGACGAAAAAATGCGAAACCAAATTTTCAATCGCCTGACTTGTATGCGTGAGTTTAAACCGGATCTTAATAAGATACGTACGATTATTCACCAGAAACAATTACCTGTAAGGATGTTATACGGTCAGTACGATCAAATGATACTTATAAAAAGAGCTGATAAATTCAGGCTGGGAATGGAATCACTGTGCAAATTAGCTGTCATCAATACAGGGCACCAGGTGCTTCAACAAAAATATGGTTGTAAAATCATCGAACTCATGACGACATGAGTCTTTACTTTATTTAGTGCTACTAATCAGTCGTTTTATTATCACAGTCTACTATGCGATAAGAAAGATAAGACAGAAGCCGCTTAAACCAGGCTTTCCTGATTGCTGGAATATATTTACAAAAAGTCTTAAAGAATAATTTTTAATGCTGAAGTGCCCTACATACCATTTGATGTTATTATTGATTAATCAGTGCAGTACTTTTTTATGCTGATCTTTCTTTATCTGACTTCCGGAATTTTATTGCTTTATGGAGTTCTTATCGCCTATTATTTGTATCAATGGAATCATATCCCGCAATTAAATAAAGCTGTTTCCACCCTACGACAAGCGAATATAAAAGTGACTGTGATTATCCCGGCACGGAATGAAGAATCTACTATTGATCGTTGCTTAACATCACTCACCCAACAAACATATCCTATTGAATTACTTGAAATTATTGTAGTAAACGATCATTCATCAGACAGTACAGAAGAAATTGTTAGAAATTTCCCTTCTCTTAACCTTAAACTTATTAATCTTTCAGAACATACGGAAGGGAAGACATTGAATTCGTATAAAAAAAAAGCTATTGAAGTTGCCGTCGCTGTTGCGCAGGGAGAACTTATTGTTACCACTGATGCAGACTGTACCTCGTCTCCCGATTGGATCAGTTGCCTGGCAGAATATTATTATCTTACCGATGCGGTACTTTTAGCGGCACCGGTAAAAATTAATAACACTAACAAGTTACTTTCAATATTTCAATCAATTGATTTTTTAACGCTTCAGGGAATCACAGGAGCGTCTGTATCAGCTAAATTTCATTCAATGTGCAATGGAGCCAACCTTGCCTATAATAAAGAGGTGTTTTATGAAGTAGGTGGATTTAAGGATATTGACAACATAGCATCCGGTGATGATATGATGCTGATGCATAAGATTGTTACAAAGTATCCTGACCGTTTCTTTTTTGTAAAGGATACGGCTGCCATTGTAAGCACAGAGGCTGCTCTATCATGGAAGGCCTTTCTCAATCAGCGTATCCGATGGGCAAGTAAAGCGGATAAATATGATGATAAACGAATTTTTGCAGTGTTGCTGATGGTTTATCTTCTTAATTTATTTATACTGCTATTTCTTTTCGCTGCATTATGGAATGTCAGTTACCTGCTTGTATCCATTGCGCTAATCAGTTTTAAAACTATTTTAGAAATTAGATTTGTCAGGAAGGTATCCAAATTTTTTAACCAGCAACACCTTATAATTTATTTCCCATTCTTACAACCACTGCATATTGTTTATACGGTTACCGCTGGTTGGTTAGGTAAATTTGGAAGTTATGAATGGAAAAGCAGGAAAGTAAAATGAAAGAAATTTATTAGTTTACAAAGATGTCATCCCAGAATTTCAAACAACAGACCACCTGGCAGAAATTGAAAAAAATTAAGGCTGCTGTTTTTGGAATTTTTATTATTTTAACAGCTACATTACTTGCCATCTTTGCTTATTGGATTGCACCCGATGCTTCGCCCAACGCCAACAGGATGATTGTAGAAATAGGCGGTTTAAGCCCAGGGACCAGGCAGCTATTCATGAAAGAAAAAAAAGAGACTACCATAAAAACAGTCAGCTTTATAAACTCTTTGTTTTACGGACAGGAGGAAGGATATATTTTTATTCCTATAAATGGCTATCATCTTATAAAAGATTCAATTATAGTGGAAAAATATATTGATGAGGGAGTTCAGGAAACTTTAAGGTTTCCAATAACAAGGTTTAATAAACCCGTAGAGAATTACTTTATCACAAAAACTTCCTGGCTTGGAACGGATAGATATGGGAGAGACATTCTAAGCAGACTGATAGTGGGGACCAGGGTAAGCTTAAGTGTCGGACTAATAGCGATCATTATTTCTTTAACAATTGGAGTAGCATTTGGTGCTACGGCCGGTTACTTTCGGGGATGGATAGACGATATTATTATGTGGCTCATAAATATTATATGGAGCATACCCACATTATTACTTGTGTTCGCAATCACATTGTTGCTGGGAAAAGGTTTCTGGCAGATATTCATCGCTGTGGGCTTGACAATGTGGGTAAGCGTCGCACGTATTGTACGTGGACAAGTTTTAAGTGTAAGGGAACTGGAATATATTGAAGCAGCAGAAGCACTGGGATTTACCAACAGCCGAATAATATTCAGGCATATCCTCCCTAATATTTTAGGTCCGGTGCTGGTGGTTGCTGCATCTAATTTCGCTTCAGCTATCGTAATAGAAGCCGGACTTAGTTTTTTAGGTGTTGGGGTGCAACCACCGCAACCCAGCTGGGGACTAATGATCAAAGAAAATTACAATTTTATTATAACCCATAATCCAATGTTAGCCCTGGCTCCTGGATTTGCTATAATGCTGCTGGTACTTGCTTTTAACCTCCTGGGTAATGGTTTACGGGATGCACTAGATGTAAAATAGGAGTAATATCATCAGGCGGATCCTTTTAAGCCCTGCTATATATAATACAAACCAATTTTGACCACTTTAAAATTTACTGCTGATATCTCATACTTATTTTCTTGAGTACTTATAACTTCCTTTCCAGGTATTACTTGAGTTTGATACAGAAGTAACCGTAATTTCTACAAGGGATACAATACCTGCGGTTGTACCGGTAATAGTAAAGCTGGTTGCAACAGCACTGGTTGTTTTTGAGGACGTGAAAAATGCAACAACACCGCCATCAGGTTTAGCGGTTACGTCTATTTTAACACCACCACCTGGCATTGTAGATTTGATAGTAACTGTTAAGGGAAAATCAGGACCCGGAGCAGCTGCTTCTACATGTCCATTAGCAAGCGGCAAGGTTTCTACCACAAGATTTTGCTCTGCACCTCCATTTCCCGAACCCTTCTGGCAAGCAATTACTGCAAAGAGTATGCATATAGATAAGAGTAAAAATTTATTGCGTTTCATAGTGTTTGATAAATTAATTTTCCAGGTTAAATAAAGTTAATGCATCCTGGAAAATTTATAAATAATAAAATGAATACTTAATCAAGAGTAACCTTGACATTTCTCGAAAAACTTTCTTCCAGTGAAATAAATGTCTCCGTCCGTTCGATACCTTTAATTTTTTGCAGTTCATCATGCAAAATGTACCGAAGCTTATTAATGTCTTTACAAACTATTTCTGCGAACATACTGTAATTGCCAGTGGTATAGTTCAATCTTACAATATCCGGGATTTTCCTTAGCTCCTTTGCTACAGCATCATACAGAGAACTTTTTTCAAGGTAGATCCCTATGAAAGCAATTACATCATACCCCAAATGCTTGAAATCTACTGCCAGCCTTGTTCCCTTAACTATCTTATATTCCTGCAATTTTTTTATCCTGACATGAATGGTGCCTCCCGATACAAACAATTTTTTGCCCAGTTCTGCATAAGATATTGCCGCATCTTCTACCATTTCATGAATTATCTGCATGTCCAATTTGTCAAGATTAAATTTAACGGCCATATAAGGAGATCTTTTCGTAAATATTCATTGTAATATATATATTTTTAAACGTTTTTTAAATCTTTAAAATATCCTTTGAATAATTTGCAATCATAGTTTTGCCTGCAGTAATATTGCAATGTAATCACCAGTGTAGGTTTTTATATATCCAGGTTTGCTGACACAATGTGGAGTGATGAAATTCTGGCAGACATGCCCCCTTGTCTCGGGGGTGGGGAATTGGGATAAACGTAGCATAGAGCCGTTCTGTTAGCAATAATCGAACGACCAGGGTCGACCACTGAACTTTGTGCTAAGGCTAACTACCCCGTGGAGGTTCGAGTCCTCCCTCTACAGCTTGATTTTGATGCAATTAATCGTTGAAGTGTAAAAGCTTTATTGTTTTTTATGATCGCCTTATAGCTTTCATGGTGGTAAGTTTATTTGGAATGATTGGTATCAACGGATTGTTATTTGTTAGGATGTTTCTCCAGGCAGTTACCGCCTTATCTAAAATACATCTCTGCTTATTTGTTTTGACAAGTTAAGTGTGATATAGCTTCCCTTCAATATACAGATAATCAAATTTGTTATTTAATAAACTTTATCTAGCTTCATTGGATAGCTACTATACCAACGTATATATATAACATTATATAAACGCTGAAACACAACTGAAAAATTTGTTTATTAAAATTCGCATTGTTTCTTTTTAATATAATTTATTATTGAATTAAATAGTTCATTTATGAAAATGTTACAATTTTCTCAATTAAACCCGGCACAGAGACAGGATGCGATAGATAAAATGGTAAAGATTTCAAATGAATTACAGATTAAAATTCCGGGAGTCCAGGGAGAAGATACTATTCTCGAAGCCATATTTGAGGATTTTAATCCTGATGCGGATTTTATTTTTGATGAGATTGATGAAATACAGGTAGATGTTATTTACCGGGAAAATAGCTGAGTATACTAACTGTATATGGTATATAACTTTTTGATTTAATCTATACTTCACTAATAAAGTTATTTATGATAAATATGAATTTACGTTTGAATTTACCTTCGGCCACAGTTGATGAAGGCTTAGTAATAACAGTTTATTTTAAAAGCAGAATAAATATTATAGGCACCTGTTTTATTCAACAAAATGAAAGTGGTGAAACGATCGGCTCGTTTACTATTGCGGAAGAATTACATGACGACATTTTTGTACTATTTATATACGGTGCAATAAAAGAGGAAGTTATCTTAGAAGGAATTTTATTTGATGATAGTACACATAACAAAACCTTAAACACTTTAGGCAGCCTCAAAATTTATTAGATAGCATTCGATATTTACCTCAATCAGTTTGAAGTATCTTCAAGAAAGGTTGTTCATTTAATTGGCATTTATGTTGCATAGCTTAATTAAAACTTATGGACAATACGTATAAAACCGGCGCAAGGGTAAAACATCAATCGGATAATAATGAATTGGTTTACGGTGAAGTTGTAGAGGTAGGAGAAGACATTCTTTTTATTCAATGGGAAGATCTTACTCATCCCAGCAGTTATAAATTCAGCGAATTGGAAGGCATCGAACCTGCCTGATTTATTCATGTAATTTAAAGAAGCTATTATAATATTTTTCCAAAATAAAAACCCCTCAGATACCTGCGGGGCTTTTCATTAGATAATCTAGGTCTTCATCGGATTGGGATTAAGGTAGGAACCGGACTTGAAAAGGACGTGGACATTTATAGATATTTAAAATCTATAAATTAAAAATAAAAAGAATTTTAGAATAAATACCTGATTTAAATCAGGAGCGATGGTGATCATGATCTTGTGTGATTTGATCAAATGTTATTATGATTATTAGTTACTTAACTACAACTATAAAGTATACATTTTATTAAGAGGAATTGATAGTGACTAAATTATTAGAATCAAATTAGGATATATAACTAGCCGAAGATTTCAGCTGTTCCATCATTTATCTGCTCCAAGATGGTTTTTATTAAAATGTCGTTATTAGGATTAGGTTGTAAAGAGATTGTATGAAGTTCCATTGCTTTAATTACAATCGCCCCGTTTATATTGTCTTCAATGATACTTTCAAATCCGATTGTTGGATACAATCCGAATTCCTGCTCCCTCAGGTCAGCTTCAACTTTCAATTCATTACCGGAGATAAAAACTTTTCCTGTCCCAATGGCAGTAGTGAAATCTTCAGCAGTAATGACTATATACTTAGGAAGATTTTTTATCCCTGCTAAATCAATCTCAACATTATCATTTCCTCTATTTCCCTTTTCCGCTACAAAGCGTACTTTCATATATTACTGCAGGGATAAAACAACCGTTCTTAAATTTTGCATTTCATCATCCTCCTGAATGTCTATTTCCCAGGAATGCAGAGACAATTTACGTCCGTAATTGTAATTAATTTTACTTACAAAAGTTTGTAAGTATGGTTCAAATGTTTCAGCATTTTCTGTCAATTCAGGTTTTACTTTAATTTCTGTCTTTACCATAACATATAAAGTTTAATTATTTAATAATTTAGTAAGAGTTGAAATTAAGGAAATTGCATTAAAATACCTAAAATCAAAAAGTACTTTATTTCATTTATGCTTCTGCAAAAATGAATAGATTTCTAAAAAATTGTTTGGATTAAACGTACAAATTTTACATTTGCGGGCAAATGGGACAGAATAAATTATTTCGATTTGAAGCTATCAAATTATTTTCTAATGTATTGCAGTATCCTCAAGATATGGCTGATAATTGGAAGCGTTATTTCGGGAACGAGTACCCTGTTACGCTGGAACTGGCCTGTGGTAAAGGAGAATATGTGGTAAAATTAGCTCAAATTCATCCGGATCGGAATTTTATCGGAGTTGACCTTAAAGGCAACAGGCTCTATATAGGCGCGAAAAAATGTCTGGAAGCTAATATAACGAATGCTGCTTTTCTTAGGACACAGATTGATAAAATACATACCTATTTTGTTGCCGGTGAAGTGACTGAGATATGGATCACCTTTCCTGATCCGCAGTTAAGAATGTCAAAAGCAAAAAAGAGATTAACACATCCCCGGTTTCTTCGTCTTTATCAACAATTTCTATCACCAAATGGTAATATTCATCTAAAGACGGATTCACCCGATTTATACCATTTCACAAAAGAAGTAATTGAAATGTATGGACTTATTTTGCACGAGGATTATGAAGATCTTTACATAAATAATTCCATTACCGAAGAATTAAAAATCAAAACCCATTATGAAAGCCTTGATATCGCTCAAAGTAATAAAATCCATTACTTAAGATTTTCGTTGCCATTAACCGCGTTGTCTGCATTGGATGATCAATTACATGAAAGAATTAATGATTATGAAAAAGTTGATTGAAGGGACTGACTTTTATTACAACGAGCAGGGCTTTATCGTTCTTACTCAATTATACCATCTGAACAGGGGAATTTGCTGTGGCAAAGGTTGCCTTCATTGTCCGTACGATTATAAAAATGTACCTGAAAAAACCAGGAGAAGTGAACTGTTGGAAGAGCGGCAGCTGCAGTTAGCCCGTTAATCATTTTTAGCTGATCATTTCCATTATCACCTTTAACAATGCGAATTAAAAGTTTACCAGACAAATTATCAACAGTAAAGCCATCCGGTAAACGGGAAGCATCTTTTTTTAAATTAGTATTTGAAGTAGCCCTGCAGATTCCCAAAGGAAGAGTAACAACGTATGGCGCAATTGCGGCATGTTTAGGGACTAAGTTATCGGCAAGAATGGTAGGATGGGCCATGAATGCCGCGCATACTGCACCTGGTGAGATTCCGGCTCACCGGGTAATCAACAGAAATGGAATGCTGTCTGGTAAAAACCATTTTAAAACTCCTACACTGATGCAGGAACTTTTAGAAAAGGAAGGAATAGAGGTGATAAATGATGAAGTAATTAATTTCAAAAATCTTTTTTGGGATCCTTCACAGGAAATTATTCAATGATTTTAAGAGGGTCGTAGTTATTAAGAATACAATTAGTTTTCTGCTACTATAAATTCTGAGGAAGATTGCTCAACGCATCAGTCATTTCAAGCTAATTTTAATACGGTAAAAATCTGTTATGAAATCCGATCGCCTGATAAGACCCTACCGCCTTCTGAGGTATTTTTTTGTATTGATTGTAGCTGCAATTATTGCCGATCACAGCTATGCTATTGGATCATTTTTAACCACCGGAGTAATCAAAACAGCATCATTGAAAATTATTCTTTTGTTTGCAATATAGCCGCGTTAGCCAGTATTGAGGTAACGGGTACCACCAATTCTATAGGCAGTAACATTACAAATAATGGTACCCTTACAGATGATTTTAAGCAAATTTTTATTGAGAACACCGTTCGCCTGTCAGCACCTTATACGGCTAAGTACGGCATAGATCTTAATGGTAGTAGCCTTCGAATTCAACGAACTGATTCAGTACTGAAAATCTATTTGCCGACACCCCGGTTATTGAGTTACCAAATACATTTGGACAGGTTGGAGGCAAGCAATAAGAAAGGATTGTTCCGTTTTGAAAATGAGGCGGCTTATACTGAATTTCAAAAAAAGATATATTCCGCAAGCCGGGATGTATTGGAAAAGAATCAAATATATCTTACCCGAAGCCGCAACAAAATTTGTGAAATTATTCAAAAATACTTTTTACCATTACATGTTAAGACAATATGCATTTATGATGTGCAGGAATATAAATTGATCAATATCAAACCCGGTTAACCTTCCATGAGACATCCAAAAAATAATAAGAATTATCAGGCAGATTTCATCACTCCCCTGAAAAATCCTACAGATTCCGCAATTCCGGGTAAGGAATCCTTCATATCTTTTTCAAATTCAATACTGCATTTCCCCTGGTAGTTAATTTTGCGTAAAGCCATCACCAATGCCGGAAAATCAATCACCCCTCTGCCAAGTTCGATTGCTTTACCATCCTTTTCTGCTTTAGAAACATCTTTAATATGAAGATCAAACATGCGGGATTTGTAATCAGCAATTGCGCTAGCAAGGTTGGCGCCTGCCCGGGTGGCATGGCCTATATCAAGACATAAACCCATTTTAGGATCCATATTTTTGATCCTGTCAAACACATCTTTAGGACCTGGATATCTTTTATCTTCAGGACCATGATTATGAATCGCCATAACCATTCCTGTAGTTTTTACTTTTTCTTCGGTATAGGGCAACAGTCCGTATTCAGGGACGCCAATTATAAGATTTACTCCTACTTTTTTGGCATATTCAAAGGCGCGATCCACTTCGGATTTATCTTTCATATAAATTACACCTACCGCGTAAATATTAATTCCTCCTGCTTTAAATTTTTCTACTACTTCGGTAGCTTGTTCCTGGGTAGCATTCATTGGCAGATGAAACTCTTTCAACGATAAATTAGTAACTCCTACTCTGTTCATCATTGAAATAGTCTGGTCAATACTAAATTGCGCAAAGGTAAAACCAGCCATACCCATGTCAAGGGCCTTGCCAGCGCCTTTATTATTATT
>Ga0123337_10000595_pt1 | contig 58232 bp, 52 predicted proteins | sample frozenSSSSmetaG_FD_89792 | JGI IMG/M metagenome (GOLD analysis project Ga0123337, IMG submission 89792) | Glacier valley bacterial and archeal communities from Borup Fiord, Nunavut, Canada, to study Microbial Dark Matter (Phase II) -... | ecosystem: Environmental > Aquatic > Freshwater > Ice >... | reverse complement strand
GGGGGCATGCGAAACCGAAGTCTGAAAAAAAGTATAGTGGGAATAGCTTCAATGATGTATTTTAGCTGGACCTAAAAGTTTACCGGACAGCAATGACTGTCAACTGTCAACTGTCAACTGTCAACTGTCAACTGTCAACTGTCAACTGTCAACTGTCAACTGTCAACTTTCAACTTTAAACTTTAAACTTTAAACTTTAAACTTTCAACTTTCCACTCTCAATTAAAAAAATTCCTTTTCCGTAAATCCCAACTGCCTTCCTTTATATTTCGAACGAATTGCCGCAACCTCTTCTTTTGTAACTTTATCAGCCGAATTAGCCCATGAGCCACGGATATAACTTAAAACCTGAGCAACATCCTCATCCGAAAAATTAGTATTTGAAGCAATTCCGGGCATCTCACCGCTGACCTCCGGAGCATTGTATAATTTTTTGCTGACGGTTATCGGCCCGCTAAGTCCATAGAGAACGACCGCTGCCAGCCTTTTCTTATCACCCGTAACCCAATCTGAGTTATTTAGGGGTGGCGCAAGACCGTTAACCCCATTCCCATCAGCTCCATGACAGGCCTGACAAATGCTTCGGAACAAGGCAAGACCCTTAGGGAATTCCTTTGCAGGATCCGCGGAACCGACTTTCTTTTTCGCCATATCATCTACGATCTTCTTCAGACGCTTACTGAGTACAAGACTCGTATCCGGATTAGCGCCTGTAAATTCCAGATAAAAACTTGTTTCCTTGTTTTGCAGATTACTGATTACCGCATCAGAAATAAAAATATTGCCTGCATACTCTTTGGATAGATCCAGCAAAAGTTTATTGGCTGCTGCCGGATCAAAGACATTAATATGAGGGCTTAAAAAAGCCAGATATGGAGCAGCAAGAATATCTCTTTCATTTAGCATTGTGCTTAAAACCGGAATAAACTCTTTGTAATTCCCCCTTGTCAAAACCGATGGCAATACACTTAATGCCTGCATACGTAATGTCCAATCTGTACATTTCAAAAGGGGCAATACATCATCCTTTTCCAGAATGCCCAGGCCCTCCATAGTCCAAAGAGCATGAACCCTGGCTAAAACCGGTGAACCGGATTTCAATACCTGCCTTATAGGATAACCCAGACTCTTGTCCTTACCATCGACCAATATTTGCTGAGCTTTATTACGAACCCATCCATTTGAATCGGATAATAAGGCAATCAGCTTTGAGGGGTCATGTGGAATTTTGACTCCCCTGGCCTTCTTACCCTTAGGAATCACTCTGTAAATACGGCCGTAATTAAGTGGTTGAGTCAGGTTTCTGGCCTTGATCTCACTTTTGAGATAAGGTGTTAAATAGGTCTTATGCTGTATGATCCCACGGTACATATCAACAATATATAAAGACCCATCCGGACCGGTGTTCAGATTTACTGGTCGGAAACGTTCATCGGTGCTCGCCAGAAATTCGCGACCAACGTAGGCTTGCTGACCAGTGACCATATTCCCATCCTTAGTCAAAATATTTCGCTTGATAAGGTTGGCTGAAGGCTCGGCAACAAATGCATTTCCATAATAATCAGGACCGAACAAGCTGCTGTTAAAAATTACCGGTCCGCAGGCAGCAGTAAAATTAACCAGCTTCAAATTCTCGTCAATGATCCCTTCCATATAAGCCCGGTTCACACCGGTATTAGGTCTGATGGGATAAACTTTATTGTTTTTGATAATGCTTTCTGAAAAACCGGCAAGCCTGGCCTGATTCGAATTCGTTGCTCCAAAACCCGGACTGAAATAATCCCCCTGAAGATTCTCGGAGTTGTTGTTATAAAACAATCGACCCTGATCATCCTGTGAAATTCCCCATTGCCCCCTGAAATGAGTTTTCTCAATCAGCCATTTATTGCCTTGCTTTCTATACCGTTTGCTTGATTTTGCATTGTATATCCAGTTATCCAGAGCCCTGAACAAGCCATTAGGCTGATGCTCCACATTTCCACCTTCGGCATAAGCGGCATCAACAAGCGTTTTATTAACGGGCTTATCATTTTTAATTTCATAAAACCAGAGGTTTGGAGATTCAGCCACAAGAATTCCATTTTCAATGAAGCAAATAGCACGTGGAAGTACCAGAGAATCCAGAAAGATCTTTCTTTCATCCATTTTCCCATCTCCATTTTTATCAGTCAGAATGACGATCTTACCTACCAGAAGATCTTCTCCTGTGCCGATGGAATCAGGCATATAATTTTCCATTTCCACGACCCAAATCCTGCCTTTATCATCGAAACTAATAGCTACGGGTGAGTTTAACAGAGGTTCATTTGCAACAATTTGAACACGAAATCCCTTTTCAATCTGCATTTTCTGTACAGACTCTCTGGCAGAAAGTACCGGCGACTCAGAAAAGGCTTTTCTGATCGACAATGAATCAGCATAATAATTCCAATTTGATGATTTCCGCTGAGTGCTTTCGCTAAATAGTTGAAGGAAAAAGATCAGCAAAAAAGGAATTGAAAATAAGATAGTCTTCATAAAATGGATTCTGTAGAATTATTGACTGAATATATCCAGATCACCATTCTTTCTTAAAAGTAAGGTATAAGCATTAGCAAATGATTCATTCCTTTTTTGGCCGCTGAATGCAATAATGAGTTTCTTCACAAAATATTCGGCATCAATCCGAAGAGAATTTAGCAGGTTTTTAGCCTTCCCCTGATTAATAAATGTGTTGAACTTTGTAACTTCCGGCTCAATCATCGAAACCTTATCTGACAACACTTCAAAACCTTCAGACTGAACTAAAAAACGGACTGAGGTAGGGGTATACATGTTAATATGCCCGTAATTCAAAAAATGCTTCATCCTTTTGTCTACACCATAGCGGTAATCACAGGGTACTTCAATGATCACATGCTTTGATACCCGTTTGATCTCACGCAATAACATCCATTCAAACTCAACATGCTCAAGAACATGGGCCAGAATAACAAGATCAAATTCATTATCGGCAAAGGGAATATGATAACCATCGAAAAGATTAACCGACTTTAGATTTTTAAGCTTTCTGGAATTGATCTGATCTACCCCACTTTGGGATATCTCCAGGGCATGCATTTCCGGAAAAGCATTCATCCCATCTAGGTGCTGCAAGATACTCCCATCGCCAGCCCCTACTTCCAGAACCTTCTTAAGTTCATGACCCCTGCACACAAGCATGATGTTTTTTGCCTTGAATTTTGCACCAAGCATCCTCCATTGCTCATCACGGCCCAGATAAAAATCATCGTAGGCACTTTTAACATCAGCGCTTAAAATCTCATTACTCATCTTAAATACCCAGGCAATTATTGTCCTTGTAAAACACTGAAGTAGACTTACGATAAAAAAGGCCCGGAGAGATGCCACTAAATGATAATTCCCGGAATCCCTCTTTCTTAAAAAAGCTGATCGCAGCAGCATAATGTTCACGTTCAGAATCGTCGAGTACTAATACTCCCCTTTCGCTGAGTGCAGTCAGTGAATGGTAACAGCAATTCACTCTGTCGCGGCCATCCACTATGATGATGTCGAATTTCAGACCCATACTTTCGGGCATTTTGCTGTAATCCCCATCTTTCTGCAGTTCGCAGAATATCATCTCCGAATTCGAAGGTTTGGAGGCTGAAATCTTATCAAACCATGACTTATCGTGTTCTACACTAACCACCTTCCTTGCCCGCTCAGCATAATAGAATGTCGAATTACCTGAACCAAATTCAAAAACTGTATGATCCTTTTGAATGCGGTCTGCAATAAAATCAATAAATGAGTAGGTGACCCATGGAATAGGCTCTGAATTCCTTCCAATTGGCGATTTTGCTTCAAATGATTTGAACCAGCCTATTTCTGATAGATAACCTTTTAATCCGAAAGATAATAAGGTCTTTATTCTTGCCGGATTGATCAAGCTGGTATAGGATTCCGTTTTTTTCAACGTTTTGAGATTTTTTGAAAGAGTGAGATTAAAAATAAGGATTTCAGCATATTTATTCCTTGTTTTCTGGTTTCAGGAAAGACAAGAATAAAAAAAGTAGCTGAAAAATAGGCGATAAGTGTCGCAAAGGCTGCACCCTGAAGGCCATATAGCGGGATCCAGAAAAATCCAAGAACTACATTTACCACGGCTCCTGCACCAGTACGGTACAATGAATGCCGGGTATAACCCTCAGCAACAAGATATTGGCCGCTCGCACTGCCAAGAAAAACAAAAACACCTGCCCATATATGAATGGATAATATTTTTGCACCTTCAGCAAACTCTGCAGTATAAAAATAATGGTAGATATAAGTCGATGCAAAGCTCATAAATATCGCAATACTCAGGCTGATCAAAACCATCAGATCATACATGTCAGTCAGTCTTTTCTGATACCGCAATGGATCATCCCTGCGTGCATTCATGATGGCCGGAAATACAGAAGTGACGATTGCCACAGGAATAAAATACCAGCTTTCACTCCAGTTGACTACAGTAGAATAGATTCCAAGGGCACCTACGCCCAGAAAACTTTCTACCATAAGCTGCCCTATTTTCATGTAAACAGTAACCAGAATTGCAGAAAATGCCAGTGGCCAGGAATGATTTAACAGGTACCGGGCAAGACTGCCTTCATATTCCCATTCCGATATTTTGTTGTCCTTGGCTTTATAAGCGATCAGATAACCAAATCCTAAAATTGCGGCATCAATGAGTAAAGTCCAGATAAACCAGCCAAGAGGAGCGGAGTTAAAAATCAGAATAAGTTTAATACCGGCCGACAATAGATTTCCGGTCACCTGAACCATCATGACATATTTCCCCTGAACACGGGATTGAAAATAACTATCAATAATAGATAATGATTGAGTGATACCGATACAGGATGCGATTAGAATATAACTTACCGGTATATCGCTATTGCTTCCTTTAAACAGGGTATAACTCAGCCATGCCAGTGGAATAATAGCAATTCCGGCCAGAAGCCGCATTCGAAAAGCGGTACCCAGAAGTTTATTCTTTTTATCAGGTTCTGAAAGAAGTTCACGGGTTACGAATCCATCAAGTCCGAGTGCTGCTGCTGCGAGAAAAAAGGTAACAAAAACAAGCGGGTAATTGAGCATTCCATTCGCGGTCTTGCCAAGGTAGTTTGCAACGGCAATACCTGCAAGAATCTTAATACCCAAACTTCCCACCCTGGCAAGGAACAACCAGCCGGTGTTTTTCAGGTATTTACTAAAAGCTTGCTGGTCAAACCCTGGTACGACTGGAAACTTCATCAACACAAATATAATAGAAAAGCCCCGGATTTAATCCGGGGCTTTTCGGGTGTTATTTTAAAATTAGTTTGCGTTTTTATTGATTCACAAACTTCTTCGCATTGATCTTACGCTCATTCTCAGTCAGATAAATCTTGCGTAAACGCATACTTTTCGGCGTTATTTCAATGTACTCATCTGCCTGGATATATTCCATTGCTTCTTCAAGTGAAAACTTAACTGCGGTAGCGATGCGTGCATTATCATCTGTACCTGATGCGCGCATGTTGGTCAGAGCCTTACCCTTAACCACGTTTACAACCAGATCATTATCACGGATATGCTCGCCCATGATCTGTCCTTCATAAACTTCAACACCCGGCTCAATGAAGAAACGTCCACGATCCTGCAATTTATCTATTGAATAAGCAGTTGTGGATCCTTTTTCCATGGATACCAACACTCCATTCAAACGGCCCGGGATATTACCTTTCCAGGGCTCATAAGATTTAAATCGGTGTGCCATGATTGCTTCACCTGCAGTAGCTGTTAATACGTTATTACGGAGTCCGATGATACCTCGAGCCGGAATTTCAAATTCAAGATGCTGAAGATCACCCTTAGGCTCCATGATCAGTAATTCACCTTTACGTTGTGTTACCAATTCGATCACTTTTCCTGAAACTTCTGCAGGTACATCTACAATAAGTGTTTCAATCGGCTCACACTTCTGTCCGTCAATTTCCTTAATAATAACCTGAGGTTGTCCAACCTGTAGTTCATATCCTTCACGACGCATAGTTTCGATCAATACTGACAAGTGAAGAATTCCACGGCCATAGACCAGGTAAGAATCCGGCGAATCAGTTTCGACAACTTTCAGAGCCAGATTTTTTTCCATCTCTTTGTAAAGACGCTCACGTAAACGCTGCGAGGTTACAAATTTTCCTTCTTTACCAAACATTGGCGAATTGTTGATCGTAAACAACATATTCATGGTTGGTTCGTCGATCTTAATTACTTCCAGTTGTTCCGGATTCTCAAAATCGGCAATGGTATCACCAATATCAAAACCTTCGATTCCTACTACTGCACAAATATCACCCGAAGAAACCTCCTGAACTCTGATCTTTCCTAATCCTTCGAATGTATAAAGTTCTTTAATTCTTGATTTCTGTATCTTTCCGTCACGTTTCACCAACGACACAGGCTGATTTTCCTTAATCACTCCTCTTGCCACACGCCCGATTGCAATACGGCCTACGAATGATGAATAATCCAGTGAAGTGATCTGCATCTGAAGAGTTCCATCAAAACTTGGCGCTGGTGGAATGTGCTCTAAAATAGTATCCAGTAATGGAGTAATATCTTCAGTCTGTACTTTCCAGTCTTCACTCATCCAACCCTGCTTTGAAGAACCGTATAGTACCGGGAAATCAAGCTGATCTTCTGTCGCTTCAAGATTGAAGAACAATTCGAAGATAGATTCATAAACTTCTTCCGGGCGACAGTTTTCTTTGTCTACCTTATTAACGATAACAACCGGTTTTAATCCCAATGAAAGGGCCTTTTGCGTTACGAAACGGGTTTGAGGCATTGCACCTTCAAAAGCATCCACTAAAAGGATAACCCCATCAGCCATTTTCAATACCCTTTCAACCTCACCACCAAAGTCGGCGTGTCCGGGAGTATCAATAATATTAATTTTGACACCCTTGTAGTTTACAGAAACATTCTTGGAGACAATGGTAATACCACGTTCACGTTCAAGATCATTGCTATCCAGTATCAGATCCCCGGTGTCCTGATTATCACGGAACAAATTAGTTTGGTGTAAAATTTTATCAACCAATGTAGTTTTACCGTGGTCAACGTGAGCGATGATCGCTATATTCCTTATTTTTTGCATTAAAAAATTACTCTTAAATTTTTTGCAAAGGTAGGATTTAATAAGCAGATTTTTGCAATATGTACTAATTCAGGAAGATAAGGGCTTTGTAATTAAGAAGCTTTACCAAAAGCAGAACTTATCGTGTAGCGATTTGCGGCATATTGAGGCTGATTTCACCCTAAATCTCCAAATAAACCGGAAATAAAATTATTTTACAACATTACATAATTTACCTTCACCTGACCGGGCATTGTCAGATATTCTGTAACTTTGAATCATGGATATTCAACTGGTTCTGGTTGTTCTGCTATTCTCTCTGGCCGTTATTTATATTGGCCGTTTGGTCTATAAAAGCTTGAACAGTAAAAAGGGATGCGCGAGCAATTGTGGCAAATGTGCGGCTGACTTTAGTGATGTTAAGATTATAGATTCCGAAAAAACTAAGGCTTTTTAATTTTTCTCAATCAAACAAACTGCATAAGCAACCAGGCCTTCTTTCCTGCCAATAAACCCCATCGTTTCATTCGTAGTTGCTTTAATAGAGATATCATCCTCTGTAATACCGGCAGCCTCAGATATCTTTACCTTCATCTCGGGAATATGGGGGTTGATTTTAGGGGCTTCCAAACATAACATGGCATCAATATTTCCAACATTCCAGCCTTTCTGATTAAGTAATTTTACACATTCCTTCAATAGGATGAGACTGCTGATACCTTTCCAACGATCATCAGTATTGGAAAAATGATATCCAATATCCCGAAGATTTGCTGCACCCAGCAGTGCATCACATATTGCATGAACCAAAACATCCGCATCAGAATGCCCGAAAGCACCTGAATAATGTTCCAATTTAACACCTCCTAAAATAAATGGATGATTTTCAACTAATTGGTGTACATCGAACCCAAATCCTACCCTGATCTTCATTAATTATTTTTCGAAATTAAATACCAGTGAGAAGCGCAATGTCTGTGCTAATGGACTGGTTTGTTGATTTGCCAGCAAATAAGCGAAATCAAGATTAAATACATTGTATTTTAAACCGGCTCCGAGTGTTAGGTATCTTCGGTCACCTTTTGTAGGGGCCTCATAGAAATATCCCGAACGAAGGGCAAATTGTTTGTTGTACCAGTATTCAGTACCAAGAGAAAAACTGATCTCACTCAATTCTTCAGAAAAACCACCCGGCGCATCACTGAAAGAGCCGAAAATTGCTGCAGGAACTGAACGGTCGGGGTCTTTCCCATCAATTATATTTCCATTTATATCCCGGAATGGGTTAGTTGGAACTAGTAGTTTGTTCATGTCAAGAGCAAGGGTGAATGTATTCAATTCATCAAGAAGAAAAGTAGTGGCTGCTCCAAGCTTCATATTTGCCGGGAGGAAAGATTTTGAGCCCCCTTCGGAATAACTCATCTTCGATCCGATATTTGAAAGATTTAATCCTAATGCAAGCTCTGCATCCTTTCCAAACATAACCGTACCCGTCTTATAATAGGCAGAAGCATCTGCAGCAATGGCCGTTGCCGGTTGTATATCCTGACCGTTAAATTGTCCGTTACTTAAGCTTGAGCGGATGTATCTTAATGCAGTTCCCAGGGCAAATCCCTCTCCAAATTTTCTTGAAAAAGAACCTTCCACAGAGAATTCATTCGGGCTGTATATTCCAATATCATTCTGACTGTTATCAGTTAATTGAATAGAACCATATGAAAAATACCTTAAAGCTCCACCAATGGTATTTCTATCATCTAAACGGTGGTAAATCGTCAGGTAACCTAAATCAACATCCGGTACCAGATTCCGAAGCCATGGTGTATATGAAGCTGAAAGGCCTGTGGGTTTATCAAGAAATGCGAGCTTAGCCGGGTTCCAGTGCATGGAGTTTGCATCGGGTGAAATTGCCACCCCGGCATCACCCATCGCACCCGACCGTGCATCTGGTGTGATCAATAAAAACGGAGCTGCTGTTTGAATGGTATTAGTTCTCTTTCCATCTGTCTGTGTTGGCTGAGAGATCGCCAAAGCAGGAATACAGACAATTAAGAAGACAAAGTAATTACAAAACGAGAGCTTGTTAACCATTAATTTTGAAAAAAATCAACCAAATCTACACTTTACAGTGTTTTAAATATAGGTATTTAAAAGATTTATTTCCCAATGAACCTGATAAATTAAATGAATATTTTAAGCAGAGAATTATAAGATTAATAACAAGCAAATAAGCTGCTCAATTAAAAATAATTTAATTTATTTATCTGATTTTTAGGCTTTTAAACAACTTTTGACAGATAAACCTAAATCGATCCCTACATTGCCCAAAAATAATATTCAATACATAACGTTTAGAAAATGATTTAACGTATATTGATTTGTAACCTTATTCAATGTTTTTTCGTTTGATGAGGTATATAGATAAGAATATTTTTTATGACAAAAAATCCATAGGGGATATAAGTCCAATTTTGTATTTTTAGAAAATTAATGCTCCAATTACACCGAACAGTAATGAAACGAATTTCAATATATTCTTTAGCAGCCATAATGCTTCTTGGAATTATATCCTCCTGCAGTAAAAGCAATAAGACGGGCCAGTCTTCTAAAACAGGCATGGCCTATAATAACAAATACAATGGTGGTTTCGAGGTTAACAGCAAAGTTAAAGCTGGACCCGGACCGGGATTGATTGCAATTGAGGGTGGAACTTTTGTAATGGGCGGAAGCTTGAATCAGGATTTAGGATATGAGTTTGATAATGTAAGACGAAGGGTTACCGTAGCGTCATTTTACATGGATGAAACCGAGGTTTCAAACGTAGACTGGCTGGAGTACCTTTACTGGATCAGACGAAATTATGCTAATGATGCAGAGTATTATTACAATGCACTGCCTGATACACTGGTATGGAGACAACCTCTTTCCTATAACGAACCCTATGTTAATAATTATCTTCGTCACCCGGCATTTCAGGATTACCCGGTTGTTGGAGTGACCTGGGAGCAGGCAAATGCTTATTGTGAGTGGCGTACTGACCGTGTAAACGAAGAGATTTTAAGAAGTAAGGGTTATTTAATGGACTATAAAACACTTACCGCAGGTGCAGGTAAAGCTGGAACTGCTGCAACTGTTTCAACTTCAGCAGATCCTTTCAATACAGATATCTACCTTAACGGCCAGTATCGTGGCGAAGGAATTGATGGAAAAAAGATGAAAAAGGATTTAAACCCAAGTGCTGTAGCTACCGGAACAAGCGCCAATGCAAAAGGGGTTGTCAGACCTGTACGTCTTGAAGATGGGGTATTAAAACAACCCTATCGTTTACCAACCGAGGCAGAATGGGAATATGCAGCTTTGGCATTGGCAGGTAATACTGAATACGAAAACATTGCAGACGGCAGAATTTATCCATGGAATGGCCTTGGTGTAAGATCTCCTAAAAAACGTACTCAAGGGATGATTCTTGCCAACTTTAAGCGCGGAGAAGGTGATAATATGGGTACAGGTGGCTACCTGAATGATAAGGCAGATATTACTGCTCCAGTTAGAAGTTATGTTCCGAACGATTTCGGTTTATACAATATGGCAGGCAATGTGAATGAATGGACAGCCGACGTTTACAGAAAATTAAGTTTCGAAGATTTCAATGATTTCAACCCATTCAGGGGAAATGAGTATGTGAATAAACGCTTATCCGATAGAGATAAAGGTATTTATGCAAAGGATAAATATGGACGTCCGATAAAAGATCCGGCTAAGACAGGCAAAAAACAAAAATGGTCTGAATTACAAAATGATGCAGCAGCTGTAGATTCATCCGCCATTGCAGGCAAACCATACAATCCTGATTTCCGCGGTCATCTGGATACTGTGGTAACCGATCTGTACGGAATTACAACACTGGTAAATGATCGTTCAAGGGTTTATAAAGGTGGATCATGGAATGACAGAGCTTACTGGCTAAATCCCGCTACCAGAAGGTTTATGCAGCAGGATGAAGCCAGTGCAGAAATGGGTTTCCGCTCTGCAATGACTCTGGTTGGTGCACCTGAAATTATGACTAAGGGTAAACCACAGTTTAGCCAGCCTAAATCAAAGGCTCAGAGTAAATCAAGGTAAGGAAAGCTGAAAGATAAAAGCTGAAAATAAAAAGCCCTGAATGAAAATCATTCAGGGCTTTTTATTTATATTGGAATAGGGCTTACATTATTACAGCGTGTTATGGCTTATCAATTTATTTGCCTTTAAGTTATTTAAGATTAATAAGCAAGCTTCCTCGAAAAATCTCCTATTCAGGAAATTCCTCTTTCAAAGAATATCTAAGGTAAAACCAAATAGTCACTGAGAATCTTTTGAATTCATTATAAATCTTCTCTTTCTAAGTACCAGTGGGTACCTCAAAATACCGCGTGAAGGGGATTTCTGCGGCGCGATAGCACAGCTAATTTTACAAAAGAAATTCAAAAGAAAAATCCCATTATGAAAAAAATTTTATTACTGGCCATTTGTGGTTTTACAGTAGCTATTCCTGCATCAGCCCAATTTGGCAAACTTAAAGGACTTGTAAATAAAGATAAAACCGAAAAGGTACAGGAGAAGAGTGAAAACTCAAGTCCTAAAACGGCATCGGAAAGTTCATTTAGCGACCTGACTGAAGCAAGCACAGATAATAGCAAAATAAACCCAAAGACATGGAGTCTTGAGTTTGATGGAAATATAGACTGGTTCAAGCTAAGTCCTACCGGAAAGGTAATTGCCGCAACAAATAGTGGACTTTATGGTATCGATCCTTCAAGTGGAAAAATTGCATGGAAACATGAAATGCTTAAAAACCTTTCTACAGAGAACTATAATCCAATTAGCAATTCTCCATTTATAGCCATAGTAACGGGTGGGATAATGAATATGCAACAGATCATATTGGATGTCAGCACTGGTAAAATAATTGCCGACACAAAGAATATGGGGTTGAAAATGGTTAACAAGCGATATACAGTGCCTTCTTTGGGTGGAATTATATTTACTGCTTATGTTGACAATTCACCTTCAATAATTTTTGTAGATGCTATTAGTGGAGAAAAAAAATGGGTATTGAAAAAGATTTTTGAAAGTGCTAATGAAATGTTGGTAGCAAAACCACTTTCTATTGATGAAAAATCTATTTTAATGGCAACAGGCAAAAGATTGTACCGGATTGATGTAAAGAGCGGTACCGTAATCTGGAATACTGATTTTAAGACGGAAACTGACAAGGGGACACTTGCTACAGAAGTTTCTGAGGAGGTTGATGATAAAGAGAGTACAAAAGCCGCGGATAACAAAGGCGGTGGCTTAATGGGAACTGCCGGAAATTTAGGAAAGCTGCCCGGACTGGGAAGTGTGGGAAAAGCTGCAGGGGCTGCAGGCTCAGCGGGTAAACTTGGAGGAATGGGCGGAAGTATGCGTGATGGAATGGCTAAGGCTGCTGATGCTGTTTATGGTAAATTTCTCATCCTGGATCAACAACCTGATATTGCGTACTATTACAGTAATGAAAATATCGTTGCATTCGATTTAGCGAGCGGTAAATTAGCCTGGGAACCAGTTAAATTCCCTGATCCTTTAGCCGGATTACTATTTCATGAGACAGGATTTGTTATTACCACAAATGATAAACGAGCAGAACTCTTGCTTTTGGATTACAAAACAGGTAAGCAAAAATGGAATCCTGTAACGCTAAAAGGTCAGGTTACCGCCCTCAAGCTTAATGGCAACAACCTTGCTCTGGCATCTGCTAAAGAATCTGGAAACAATTATGTCAACATCATTGATATTAATACGGGAATACCCGTATCTAAAAGTGAGATGAAGGTATCAGGGCAAATTTTAGATATACGACAGAATAAGCAGGGATTGATCTATCGAACAAATAAAGAATTAAACATACAAGATATTGAGACTGGAAAAGATGTGTGGGCAAAATCATTGAGCTATAAAATTGGTGGTGGCATAGGGGTTGACAAAGGTAATAAAACCTATTTCTGGGCTGATAATCAATTACATATAATGGATAATACAAATGGTGAATATAAAGCCCTTGGAAAAGCCCTGAAATTCGGAAATGATGAAATTCCTGATGCCATAGAGATTCGTGAGAAGGGAGTTCTTGTAAGCTCTTCCCAAAATCTAGCATTATTTGATTGGGATGGGAATAAAATCTATCATGTATTTAAGAAGGCGCCGGGAACCAGTCTGGCAAACAAAATCATGAATGTAGCCGCAATCGCAATATCTGTGAGCAACTCTGCATCTCAAGGCTTCCAGGCAGGATTGGCTGGTACTGGTACAAGCTCCTATAACAGTCATATGGCAAGTGCTGATCGGTGGTCAAACCTGGGCTCAGCTGCTGCATCAGATATGAACAGAAGGTTTAAAGCCAGTCAGGATGCCAAAAATTACAAAGTCATTCTAACTGACATTGAAGGCGCGGAAGGTGGATATGGCCTGGTAAGAGTAAACAAGGATACTGGAGCTGTTGAAGCAAAAGTTGTGTTGAAAGACAAAAAACCCGACTACCTTTCTGATGATTCAGAGAACCTTCTTTTCTACAAAGAAAGCAGCAAAACAATTACTGGATATAATTTATAGGAACGCAATTTTCAGGGAGGTTTGTGAAGTTTATCTTTAATTATATTTTTATACATGCTATATTTTAAAGAGAAATCCCTCCTCCCTGTTTTATGTATATATATTGTTCTCATTTGCAATTGCGATCTGTTCGCACAGGATAATAACATAGACAATACCCTTAATGTAAAAACACAATTAGCGAAAGATCTTATTTACTCTGATGCGAAAAGAAGTAACCAGGTGGCAGATACTTTGATACAATTAAGCCAAAAACACAATAAATTTATTTTTGAGGCTGTTGGCTGGAACATCAAAGGAATTATAAAACATTTCACATCGAGCCCTGATACCGCTTTGCGGTATTTCGGCATTAGCGAACAACTTGGAATCAAGGCAAATGATAAATTAACCGTAGCAAAAGCCAAACAAAATAAAAACTTGCCGCTTTCGCAAATGGGCAAATATGACCTTGCTTTGCAAACTTGTCTTGAGGCATTGAAACTTTATGAAGAATTAGGGAACCTACAAGCGCAGGCGGGTTGTCTTGGCGATATTGGAAATATATTAATTCAGCAGGAGAGACCAGCAGATGCAATAGATTATTTAAAAGAAGCCATTGCCATTTCCAAAAAAATTAATAATGAGGCCAGCAGGGCAAATTTTTATAACTCATTGGGGATTGCTTATGCTGAAAGTAAACAGCCGAACTTAGCTCTGGAAACATATGCTGAAGCCTTAAAACTAGCAGAAAAATTTAAAAACATCAAAAGTCAGATCTCCATTAATATAAATATGGGAGAGTATGTTTGGGAGGTAAATAAGGCTTTTAATGAAAGTCTTAATTATTTTTTAAAAGCTGAAAAACTAGCTATTGAATATGGAGATAATCCAAAGTTAAGTATCATTTATCAAAACATGGGAGTGCTTTATAATGCTGAGGGGAATCCCGCAAAAGCAGCCGAGTTAGCATTAAAAGCCAAAGGCCTGTCAATAGAAACAAAACAGGTTTATGCGCTCGAAAAAATATATTCCTCCCTCGCAGAATACAGTAGAAGTGCGGGTAATTATAAAGCAGCATTTCATGCTATTGTTGCTAAGGATAGTTTAAGCAGGATAATATTCGATGAAAAGAACAACAAAAATCTGAATGAAATTCGGACGAAGTATGAAACTGAAAAGAAAGATTATTCTATTAATCTGCTTGAAAAACAGAACCAAATACAGGCACTTCAATTAGGAAGGAACAATCTTCTACTCAGTAATAACGAACTGGAACTGGAAACCAATCGCCTGCTAATCAGCAACCAGGATCTTAACCTGAAACAACAAAAAGATCTGTTGTTTCAAAAACAACTTGAAGCAACTACAAAAGAGCAGCAGATAAAAATTCTTAATGCCGAAAATCAGCTGCAAAAACTCCTGCTTATGAAAAGAAATATAATGATGTTTATAGTGATAGGTGTGTTGATCCTACTTATTTTCATTGCTATTCTGCTTTATAACCGTTACAAAATAAAGCAGGAGAGTAGACTTCAGAGTGAAATAATCAGACAGCAGGATCTTGCCGCTAGAGCCATAATCCAGGCAGAAGAAAACGAGCGGCAAAGAATTGCCGGAGAATTGCATGACGGACTTGGCCAGCTATTTTCTGCAGTGAAGATGAATTTATCCGGCATTGCTGAAAGTCTGAAATTTAAAGATAATTACAGTAAGGAAATTTTTGACAAGACCATAAATATGGTGGACGAGAGCTGCAAAGAAGTAAGGGTAATTTCCCATCAAATGGCACCGAATGTCTTGCTTAAATCTGGCTTAACATCCGCCATCAGAGATTTTATAAGTAAAATTGACTCCAGACAGCTTAAAATCAATCTCGAAACCTTTGGGCTTCAGGAGCGACTGGATCGGAATACCGAGGCGGTTTTGTATCGTGTGATCCAGGAATCGGTTAATAATGTCATCAAACATTCAGATGCATCGAGTTTGGATATACAGCTATCGCGCGATGAGGATGGAATAAATGCTATGATTGAAGATAATGGCAAGGGCTTTATTGTTCAGAATTCAGAAAACTCCCATGGAATGGGTCTGAAGAATATCTTTAGTAGAGTTAACTACCTGAAAGGGTCTGTTGATTTATCGTCAGAACCCGGCAAAGGTACTCTTGTGGCAATACATATTCCTTTGTAATTTAAGCAAATGGAAAAACGCAAAGTTACCAGAGTTTTTATCGTCGACGATCACCAGCTTGTTATTGATGGTATCAGGTCTCTGCTCAGCGGATCTGAGGATTTCCAGATTTCCGGTTCCACCAGAAATCCCGAATCAGTACCTGAATTATTAACAGAAAATCCCTCCGATATTCTTCTAACAGATATTAGTATGCCTGGCATGAGTGGTATTGAGTTGACCAGGATTGTTAAAAAGAAATTCCCATTACTAAAGGTTATTACAATCTCTATGCATGGGGAGAACCAAATCGTCAAAGAAATGCTGGATTCAGGTATCTCTGGCTATATTCTGAAGAATACCGGCAAACACGAATTAATCGATGCTTTAAACAAGGTATCGGCAGGTGGAACATTCTTTGATGAAGCTGTTACTTGTGGAATACTGAATAGTTTTAATAGCAGGAATGACGAAAAAGGGTTAACAATCCGTGAAATTGAGATTGTTAAATTAATTGAGAAAGAATTTTCCAATCGCGAAATCTCCGAAAAATTATTTATCAGCGAAAGAACTGTAGAAACCCATCGAAAAAACATATTTCGCAAAACAAATACTCAGTCTGTAGTAGGCTTGCTAAAATATGCCTACTCATTAAAATTAATCTAGAGTTTTGGACGCTATGAAATGTGTTTCGTTCAATCTTATTTAAAAAGAAGCTGATTTGAATTTTTAATCTTACAGTAAAATAACTCTGTAGTTATAACAGAATTATCCGAGTTCAATTATTGTTTCCAGATTAATTAGAAATCAAATGAAAGACTCGTCCAAAGACTTCTTCCAACCGAATTTATTCCGCTGCCATGCGTTCGATAATCGGCATTGAAAAGGTTTTGAGCACTTAAGCGTAAATGTACATTCTTCAAAGAATATCCGGAATAGACGTTTAGCACCTTCCAACCGGGTGTACCGCCTGCTGGAATCCTGTTATCTTCTTTATCGCCCTGAGCCAGACGATCTTGCTTATCAGCCCAGCCCAGTTCACCTTTCATATAAAATTTACTCAGTTTATATTTCATTGAAATGTTTCCATTAAAGGGAGGGACTCTTCTAAGTGGCTCTGCTCTAGATATGTTTCGTCCATGATTGAATGAAGCGAACAAATCAAAGAATAATTTTTGTGAAACCTGAAATTCAGCAAAGCCTTCTATCCCTTTGATTACTGCCTCCTCTGTATTTTCCTTCATGTAAACCTTATATCCATCAATTACCTGACCTGTTTGTACCCTGTTGATCAGATTACTAAGTTTATTTCGATATAACGAAGTTCCAAAACTAACATGCTCAGAAAAATATTTATAACCGATCTCTGAATTATAGCTCTTTTCTGGCTTTAGGGTATAGGCCGGAATCTCATATCTGAAATCTACAATGCCCAATGTTCCCATATCGTCAATATTCGGAGCTCGGTAACCTGTATTAAACGAGGTATAAATATGATTCTTCCCAATCGAATAGTTAAGCCCCGAATTCCATACAAATGCACCCGGATTGATTTTCATCTGACCCAGATCCTTATCTGCAATAGTTGCATGCAACCAGTTATATCTCAAGCCTCCTTCAAGATTAAAATTGCCGAGTGCAAGGTGGTGGAGTGAATAAACAGAAGTATTTGAATACAATGAGTTATCCGGGTATAATCCCCTTTGTGTCGTTAATATTTTGCTCTGTGTATTTGTTGTGTTCCTGATACTGTTGACTTTGTCTCTGTAATATTCAAGTCCACTGTTAACTGTCCACTTTTTACTTAGATCAGAAAATATTTCAAGTCCCAAATTAGAAGTTTTGATCTTATCCCTTTCCAAACCAATCGACTGACTGCCATTCTTTTGACTGTTTCGCTCTTCTATGGTTGCATTTAAGGATCCGGTAAAATCTATTCTTCTGAAAATTGATGATTCCTCCTCAATACTATACTTCAGATAACTTAGATTCCTGCCTTGCAAACCCATTTTGTTAATATTAAAATTCTCGAGCTGCACTTTATGATATACATCTACATCCTTTTGCTGCACAAACTGATTGGCTAGAATAAGTTCAGAATTCCTCGAAACCTTAAATTTGAATTTCAAGCTGGCATCTGACTGGGAATACCCGGATGGGGACTGTCTTCCGGTAGTGTCTCCGCCAATCAGGTCTCCAAAATTTTTCATCCCCAATATTCCTGACAGAACCATCTTACTTGTGGAATAAGATAATTCAGTACTGCCGGATTGCTCCATTTTACTACTACCAAATCTTCCTGAAACGCTTCCCTTGAATGAATTTTTGGGTGTATATCCTGGATCTTTTGTAAAAATCTGTATAACCCCGCCTATGGCATCAGATCCATACTGAACCGAACCACTTCCTCTCAGAACTTCAATCTTATTGACCGAAAAAGGATCTATCGTATTCAAATACTGATTTGGGCCATACCTGAAAGTGGAATTATTTAATCTGATTCCATCAATAAGAATCAATGTTTGGTTACCCGTTAAACCCCTTATAAATGGAGAACCACCGCCATGGTTCGTCTTCTGAACAAACACCCCGGGAATAATATTTAATGATTCAGGAACAGTTCTTGGAATATTTTCAGATTGAGCAGGCAGGTTTAATACACTGGATGCAAAAGGTAGATTTACGGAAGAAGTATTGCGGCGTGAGGCAGATAAGATCTGTACTTCCGGAAGGGAACCTGATTGAGTATTGAGGAATACTTGTAGACTGATATCCTCCTTGTCCAGAATTAATATGGTTTGATAGCTCTCATATCCAATATAACTAGCTTTAATTATGTATTTGCCTGGCAGGATGTTCTCAAAATTAAATCTGCCTTTCTCATCTGTTGCTGTACCCATTGAGCTGCTTCCTTCAAGCCTGACGCTCACCCCAATCAATACATTTTTGGTGTTTTTTGAATATATTCTTCCTTTAATAGTCTGACCTCTTATACTTCCGGAAAGAAAGACCAATGAAAGAAATAATAAAACTTTTGACATTTTAATAAAATATATTAGTTAGAAATAAATGGGTGATTCTATGAGAGTTAGTCATCAGCCTTATCTTTTTGTTCTAATTTTACAAATGCACTTCTGCGTGGAGCAGGCATTACAGAATCTTCACCCTTAACTGATTTCCAAACCACTTCGTTCAAATCCAGATCAGGAGCAGCGTCTTCTCTTGCGAAATTCCATTCATGCGAGCGCTCTGCGCTCTTATTCCATGCAACATTGCGCTGCATTAAGTCAACGTTAGCGGCTTTCACCTTATATGGTCTAAAATCAGGTGTTGAAGTAAAGCATTCAGAGAATGGAATAGCTGCTGCATCATATTGACTCATTGGAGGTAAGCCCAGGATGAGTTCCATGGTTCTGAGCATTCCAGTAGTAGAATACATAGTGCTATTTACAGAATTCCGTTTTGTATATGGACTAATTACAAATGCAGGTGAGCGGTGTGCATCTACGTGATCAGGACCATTTTGCGCATCGTCTTCCAAAACAAAGATTGCTGATTCCTTCCAGATACTGCTGTTTGAAATATGTTCCACCAGCTGACCTAATGCAAGATCATTATCGGCCACCTGAGCCGTAGGAGTTAGCTTTCCAATTCGTTGACCACTGGTATGATCATTACCTAAACGGATGGTATTGAATTGTGCAACTGCGTTTTTTGACAGTAAGGAATCGAAATCAGATTTGAAGGCGGCGATTCGGTCAACATCCATAATATCAAGATTATATGGAGGATATTTTGCTGCGATTTTACCAATAAGGGATTCTGTAGTTGCACCGTCCTTAGTAGTAAATTGCCCATAGCTGCGGTAACTCACTCCTGCACGCTTGCAATAATCCCAGATAAATCCATCCCTAGGATATGCGATTTTGCGGCTGCCCTCATAATCATAGGTACCACCCCTGCTTCCGTAGCTGGTAGGCCATGTTTTCTCGACATAGTCATTTGCATAAGCCGCCATACTCCAGTTATGCCCATCTGCACTTACTTCGGCATCTACATAAAAATTATCTAGCAGAACAAACTCCCTGGCTAATGCATGATGATTAGGTGTTACTTTTTCAGGAAAGAGACAAAGATTAGGATCACCGTTACCTTCTTTCATATCGCCAAAAATCTGATCATATGTACGATTCTCTTTAATCACATAAAAGACATATTTAATTGGTGATTTACCCCCCTGAATATTGGGTACAGGATTATCTTGAAGTCCCTTAGAAAGAGTTTCAGTCTGTTTAGTGTAAGGAGTATTGGTATAAACCTGCTTAGAAAATGATTCCAATTTTGAATCATCCGGCTGATCAATAATTGAAAGTGTGCCTTTAAATAATCCTCCGATGTATTGTACCTCTCTTTGCTCAGTGATTCCGACATGAACCCCACTATTATCGGTCTTTTTAACAGGTTGTGGACCGTATGGATTAGCCATTGAATTGAACCCTTTTCCATTTGAAACAAATATCTTTGTTCCGGCTACCCGAACATTAGTTGGGTACCAACCGGTAGGAATAAAACCCTTTGATCTGCTCTTGCCTGGTGTGGATACATTAAAAACAGCAAGACAGTTATTATCGGCATTTGCTACATAAAGTGTTTTTTCATCTTCAGAAAGTGCAAGACCGTTTGTAGTTGAACCTGTTAGTCTGGTTGGGTAAAGAGCAGTAGAAATAACTTCAATTACCTTACCGGCCTGTGCATCAATTACAGAAACTGAATTATCATTTGCATTAGCAACGAATAAATACTTGCCACTCCTGTTTTGAATAATTTCATTGGGATGATTCTCAGTAAATATCTCAGTGATCACGCGATTTGTTCTGGTATCATAAACAGCGAGTTTATCTGATCCCCAAAGCGAGATGTAAAGCTTAGTTTTATCAGGTGATAAAAGACAATCATAAGCTTCTGCACCAAGATTTACTTTGTGTAAAAGTTTCCTGGTTGAGAGATCAAAAACGTAAAGCGAATTATTCTCTTTGGTTACAGTGTACAATCGTTTACCGGCATCATCAACCTCCAAACCAGTTGGACCGATTTTTTCTGCAGGCCAGGCCCTTCCAAGTACAATAGTGTCTGCAGCGGCTAATTTTCTATTAACAATTGGATAAACCAGAATAATATTATCATTTGCACCCGATGCATATAACTTTTTTTCATCAGCACTGAACTTAAGTCCGTACCATGCCTTTTTTATAGGCTGTTCATGCAGTATTTTTTCGGCTTGCGGATCAATCAGCTGAATACTTTGTTTACTCTGTCCATTATTAGTTACAGCCATCAATCTTTGAGATGGAGAGATCTGAATATTCAAAGGTAAATCACCTAATTGAAGTGATCGTCCAACCGGACTTAATGACCAGCCATTTGGCAAAAGTACTTTTGAAGGGTTTTTACTATTAGGAACTGTTTGGGATAAACCTTTTAGGGATAAAAACAATAAACTGACAATCAATAAGTTAGGAAATGATATCCCAATGCTTTCTTTTTTAAGAATCATAGTGAAAATGTATTTTTCTTTTTAAGTACAAACAAGAAATTGTTAATACTTCATTCCATAAAAGAACTTAGTTAATGTGAACAATACATTAAGTGAATATGACCATTAAAACATGTTCATATTAATGCAGAATCAACACTTGAATTGCCGAAGAAAATTATGAATCCAACAAAATAAGTTATTTATCCCTTAGAGGAATTTATCACGACTTATAACCTATTACTTATAACTTATAACCTATAACTTAACTATCCCAGGTCATAATTTTTCCCCGATCTTCTGCCTTCAGACATTCTGCAAGAGTCTTTTCATCATACTCCAGCCCATACTGTTTCAGTACATCATCAGGAACCCCATCCCAGGCATTAGGTTGATTTCCTTTGTATTGCATATCTTCAATACCTTCTTTACTGGTGAAAAATCCGGTAGCTGTCAGATTGCGCATGGTATTGAAAAAACTTACACCTGCAGCATTCTCAGGAGTTGCCTTCTCAGGAAATGCGATCAGTTCGACAAGTTCGATCTGTTGGGCCTTAGAAGCCTCAGTAAATGATTTTTTGAAAAGTTTAAGCGACTTTAAATCCAGCCATTTCAAACCACCTCTCATCGGGGTCTTATACCGTGGCTGATCTTTCACAATAAATTCAATAAACTCAGGTACTTTAGCATCACTTGCACTTCCGGATTTTTCGTCGCGGGGGATGATTATATCGCATAATACTGTAATTGTGCTTATTTCAGCCGCACTGAAGAATTTTTCGGCCATCAGTTTTTCATCGATCAGTTTTTCTTCAGCTGTACGGCCATATGCTCCGGACTTATCTTCTCCGGCAGATTTTGCTCCATCCTTTTTATCGCAGGAAGTAAGTAAGGTTCCAACACTAACTGTTCCAACTGCCAGTGCTTTGAGTGAATCTCTTCTGTTCATCTGATTAAATATTTTGCTTTTTTAACTGATCAATGATATACTCTGATGCGCGTAGAGAAAGTGCAAGAATAGTCCAGGTTGGATTTTTATCAGCCTGAGAAACAAATGCACCGCCATCAACCACAAACAGATTCTTTACATCATGCGCCTGATTGTATTTATTTAATACCGACTTATTCTTATCATCACCCATACGGGTTGTTCCAACTTCGTGAATTATCCTTCCTGGTGCTTCAAGACCATACTTTTTGTCTTCTCCCGGCTTTATTCCGCTTGCAATACCTCCCATAGAATCGATGATCTCTTCAAAAGTATCCTGCATATGTTTAGCCTGCTTTATTTCCTGATCAGTCCAGTTATAATTAAATTTCAAAACAGGAATTCCATACTTATCAACTACATCAGGATCAATTTCACAGTAATTCTCTACTCTTGGGATACTCTCTCCACGACCTGCAAAACCAACGGTAGAACCATAGTATCTGCGATAATCATCTTTCAAAGAGGCTCCATATCCCCCCGCAGCCTTCATTTTACCATCTTTTGCAGGATGTGCACCATTCATTCTTTCGATGCCAAAACCAAAACCATATGAAGGCATACCAAGGCCACCCCAGAATTCGATATGATAGCCTCGGGCAAAATCCAGTTTTTTATTATCGAGCCACCATGGGATATAAAGATGAAGCCCACCAACACCATCCTCATTATAGCGCTTTCTGTCCATCAGCTGAGGGATAAATGCGCCACGTGATGCCCCGGTAGAATCATGCAGGTATTTACCGACCATTCCGCTGGAATTGGCCAGACCGTTTGGATGTGCACTCGATTTAGAATTCAATAATAATCTGGCAGATTCGCAGGCACTTGCTGCCAGAACAACAACTTTTGCATTTACCTGGTATTCCTGCATATCTGTTTTATCAACGTAGGATACACCGGTGGCTTTACCTTCCCGATCGGTAAGAACTTCTCTTACCATTGCATTAACATAAACATCAGCATTGCCGGTTTTTCTTGCTGGTTTAACGAGGCAGGTTGATGAAGAAAAATCGGCATGTACAGAACAACCCCGGTTACACTGGTTACAGAAGAAACAGGAGCCCCTTTCATTATTTACCGGTCTCGTTAAAATAGAAAGTCTGGAAGGTATGACTGGAATTCCAATCTTATTTGCAGCTTTCTTAATCATCAGCTCATGAAGCCTTGGCTTAGGGGGAGGAAGAAAATAGCCATCCGGCTCATTGTAGATTCCTTCCTTGGTTCCAAAAACACCTATCATTTTATCAATCCGATCGTAATAAGGCTTAACATCATCATAACCAATAGGCCAGTTTTCACCTAAACCATCAAAATCACGACGTTTAAAATCTTTTGGCCCAAAACGAAGGGAAATTCTACCCCAGTGATTGGTTCGTCCACCAAGCATACGCGATCTGAACCAATCAAATTCAGTTCCATTCTTTTTTGTATAGGGTTCTCCTTCTATTTCCCATCCACCATAAGCAGCATCAAAATCACCAAATGCGCGGTTTGTACCTGCACCTCTGCGTGGTGATTCATAAGGCCATTTAAGCTGGGTTTTTTGTTCAGGATTTGCAGGATCATAATCAGGACCTGCCTCTAGTAATGCCACTTTCAGTCCGGCTTCAGTTAACACTTTCACTGCCATTCCACCACCGGCACCGGAACCTACGATGCAAACATCGTAAAGTTCACCCTTGGTTTTAATTTCTATTGCCATCAGGACTATTCTAATTTTTGAGCTTAAATATGCTTGAAAATAAACATTATTTATTTGCGGGAAGAAATATTATTAAAGGAATAATGTGTTTTCACCAAGAAAGTTTAATTGAACCATAGGGATCAGACAAAGACCATGACAACCTGATTCTTTTCGACCTTTTCGCCGGACTTAACTTTGATCGTCTTAATTTTTACATCTGCAGGAGCCTTTATTATATTCTCCATCTTCATAGCTTCAAGAACAAACAGATTGCCTCCCTTTTCTACTTCATCACCTTCTGCTGCCAAAATCCTTATTACCAAACCAGGCATTGGAGCCTTAATTTCTGAAACCTTTGTTGCTTTTAAATTATCCATTCCAAGCTGATGAAGCAGTTCATCAAACTGATCTGTCATCTGCATGGAGTAAATATTAGAACCAACCTTCACCGAACAGGATTTTTCATCCCTGTTTATTCCGGTAAGCTCTGCATTATAGGATTTGCCTTTATGAATTACATGAAAAGTACGATCGCTGATTCTAACCATGTCAGCCTGGATTTCCATATTATTGATGATCCTGACATCCTTGTCTGAGCCGACATCAAAACTGAACTTGTCATTTACCTTTATCTTGAACATATATTATTGTGTTAAGGCGTATTGAATCAGATTTGAACCCATTTTCAGTGCTTTTTGGCGGGAATCTTCTGAATCACCGGCATAGGTTCCAGCATCCTCCCATCCATTGCCAAGATCGCATTCAAAAGTATAATAACAAACTATTCTTCCTTTATAAATCAGGGCAAAACCCTGAGGCCGCTTACCATCATGCTCATGAATCTTTGGAAGTCCGGCAGGAAACTTAAATTTTTGATTATATAGTATGTGATTAGATGGCAGCTCAACAAAATCAAGTTCAGGAAAAACTTTCTTCATCTGCGGACGGATGAATTGATCTAAACCATAATTATCATCAATATGCAAAAATCCACCACCTGTCAGATACTTACGGATATTCAGGGCTTCCTGATCAGAAAACACAATATTACCGTGACCTGTCAGATAAACGAATGGATAATTAAACAGATCTATACTTCCGGCTTCCACTATAGCCTCTTCTGCATCAAAATTGGTTCCGAGGTTTTTATTGCAAAAGCTGATCAGATTTGGAAGAGCTGTTCGGTTTGCATACCAATCCCCGCCCCCATTATATTTAATTTTGGCAATCTTATAGGTAGGAGCATGAAATGAGAAAAACATCCCTGCTAAAGGAAAAAGCACAATCAATAAACAAGTGATCTTAAAATACTTCATCTGTTTAAAAAATTTATCTCAAAACAGGCTTCCAAAGCCGCGGTTTCAGTTCTTAATCTGGAATCACCCAGACTGATGGGCACAAATTTTTGCTTAATTGCTGAATCAACTTCAGCAGAAGTAAAATCTCCTTCAGGACCTATCATTACAAGATAATCAGAATTGAGCTTGAATTGATCATTGATAGTCAATTTTTTACTTTCGATACAATGAGCAATAAATTTATTGCTATCCTTACATTTCAGAATGAAATCAGAAAAGCGTTCGGCTTCATTTAACTTTGGATGAAATGCTTTAATTGATTGTTTAACGGCGTTGGTAATCACCTTGTTCAGACGCTCTGTTTTGATTTCCTTACGCTCTGAACGGTCGCAAATGATCGGAGTAATTTCATCTATTCCAATTTCAGTGGCCTTTTCCAAAAACCACTCTATACGCTCAATGTTTTTGGTTGGAGCAATGGCAATATGGAGATAGTGATTCCTCCTTCCATAATTCTCATGGACTTTCAGAATTTTGATCCTTGTTCTTTTAGGATGTGCTTCCTCTACAATTGCATCATAAAAGCCACCTTTACCATCAACCAGTTTAAGAAGGCTTCCTTTCTGAAATCTTAAAACTTTAATGCAATGTTTGCTTTCCTCCTCACTCAGAATATAAGTATCAGAATTTATATCAGGAGTATAGAAAATATGCATGGACTGGCCTCCGGATTAATGAATATCCACCGCATCCTCACTGTTAATTACTAATTCAAGCTTAACAGATTCAACATTCTGATCAGCTTTCTTTAAGATAGTAATAACATATCCATTAAAATCACTGGCTTCCCCAACATCAGGGATCTTTCCAAAAATCTCACTGACAAGACCTGCTACGGTATCATAATCACCATCTTCAGGAAGGTCGTGAGGCAGGTATTCATTTACATCGTAAATTGAGGCTGTCGCATCGATTATAAATTCATTCACAGATACTTTTTCAACAATCGGCTTTTCCTCATCGTATTCATCCTGAATATCACCAACAAGCTCTTCCACAATATCTTCAGCTGTAACCATACCTGCTGTACCACCAAATTCATCCAGAACAATAGCAATCTGAATACGTTTCAACTGCAATTCACTTAAAAGATCATTGATCTTTTTTGTTTCAGGAATGAAATAAGGTTTACGGATGATATCTTTCAGTACACACTCTTTATTTTCTGCCAAAAGAGGCAGAATGTCCTTGGCGTGAACAATTCCTACAATTTTATCAATGGTTTCATCATAAACCGGTATTCTGGAATATCCTTCCCGAATAATTATGTCCAACACTTCTTTGTGGGGAGTGCTCAGTTCAATTCCTGATATCTTGGTCCTTGGCACCATGATATTCTTAACTACACGATCATTGAAATCAAAAACATTTTTAATGAGTTCATGTTCATTGGTTTCAAGAGCACCACTTTCTTTACCCTGATCAAGCAGATACTGGAGTTCTTCAGAACTGTGGTGTGCTTCATGTCCTCCTATTGTACTTATTCCCAACAACTTAAGTATGAAGTTCGCAAAGCCGTTAAGCAACCATATAAATGGTCTGAACACGATATAAAAAAAATGAAGCGGCAGAGCAATTCCCATGGTTGTACCAATTGGACGCTGAATTGCCAGAGATTTTGGAGCAAGTTCACCAAACACGATATGCAATACTGTAATAATCGCAAATGCAAGAACATGACCAATATTTGTCGCCACTGAGGATGACATATCTATATTTAATAAGCTAAAGAAATTACTGACAATTTTAGTCATCACTTCTTCACCAACCCAGCCCAGTCCCAAAGATGCAAGTGTAATTCCCAATTGAGTTGCGGCAAGATAACCATCCAGATGTTGAGTCATATGCTTGGCAATCTTTGCTACACGACTTCCTGTTTTGGCTTTAATTTCAATCTGTGAAGCACGCACTTTAACCAATGCAAATTCTGCAGCCACAAAAAAGCCGTTAAGAACAACAAGGAAAAATGTAAAAAACAGCGCGAGGCCCATGTTTATTATTTATTTAAAAATGTGGTCTTGTATAACTGAAGACTTTCTTTGATGACTTTATAGGCATAGTTCTTACCGAGCAAATGCTCAATACTAACGTTTTTGCGTTCCAGGGCTTTATAATCCTGAAAAAAACGAACAATTTCCGTCATAGTATGTGGCGGTAATTCTTTGAGATCCTCAATATAATTAACAGACATATCATTTCTGGCAACAGCAATAATTTTATCGTCCTGCTCACCATTATCAACCATATGCATAACCCCAACAACTTTTGCTTCAACAATCGACATTGGGTATACATCCACAGAACATAAGACTAATATATCCAATGGATCTTTATCATCACAATATGTCTGAGGAATGAAGCCGTAGTTTGCAGGATACATAACAGAAGAAAAAAGAACCCGGTCCAATTTAATCAGACCGGACTCTTTATCAATCTCATATTTTGCTTTTGAGCCTTTCGGAATTTCAATAATTGCATTTACATGTGAAGGTATATCTTCACCGGGAGAAACATTATGCCAGGGATGGTCTTTATTCATTTTATTTAAGGATTTTGCTCGTCTTCATCGTTCCTGTCTCCTTCAATTTTCCTCTTTAAATAGGTTACAATTAACGGTATAGTTGTTATCAGAATGAAACCAATAATTATATATAACAGATAGTCAGTTATCTCTTGTTCAAAACTCCTGCCAAGATAAAATCCAAGCAAAGTTAACGATGAAATCCAAAGAAAAGCACCAGTTATATTATAAAATGCAAATTTATTAAAATCCAACCTGACTATCCCTGCAATTATTGGTGCAAATGTCCTGACAATCGGAATGAACCTACCCATAATCAAAGCGAAAGCTCCCTGTTTTCTGTAATAAATTTCAGCAGACTTGAGATACTTCTTTTTAAAGAAAAAGGAGTCTTCACGCTGATATAAAACTGGCCCTGTCCTCTTTCCAAACCAGTAACCAACAAAATTACCAGCAACTGCAGCTGCAATTAAACCGGCTATCAGAATATAAATTGAAATGTCAAGTTTATTTGTAGCAACAAACATACCAGCGAGGAACAAAAGATAGTCTCCAGGGAGGAAAAACCCGAAAAATAAACCTGTTTCAGCAAATATTACAAAGAGAAGCAGATAAAAACCTCCTTCCCGAAGCAATTTCACCGGATCAATAAGATGTTGAAAATAGTCCCAGAACTCGTGCATAAAATCAATATGCGTAAAGCTACAATATTTATGTAATAATTTGGCTTAGAAAAGGTTGGATATGAAGCCGGGATACACCCCAACAATGACCGTTAACAGGGCAGAGAACCCGAGCACAAAATTAAAGTAAGGTGAAGACTGAATTTCGGAACGTTCTGCCGATTTAAAATACATCGCCACAACTACTCTCAAATAATAAAAGATTCCGATTATCGCATTAATAACTGCAAGGAGTACTAACCATATATGATATTCTGACAGAGCAGTTGAGAACATCATAAATTTCCCTATAAAACCAGCAGTTAAGGGTATGCCAGCCAGAGAGAGCATTGCCACAGTTAGCGTAAAAGCAATAAATGGATTTCTTTTAGCAAGTCCTGTAAAACTATCGAAATTGTCAGATCCGGTTTGACGCTTCACGAGGATTAGAACAGCAAATGCAATAATTGAAGCTACTGAATAAGCACTTGCGTAAAGAAAAACTGAATTAACAGAATCTGAACCAAGAGCAATGATTGCAAATAACATATATCCTGCATGAGATATGCTCGAAAAAGCAAGCATTCTTTTAAAACTATGCTGATACAGAGCGGTGACATTGCCAATGAACAGTGTTAAAACGGAAATCACCAGCAGCACAGGCATCCAGAAATCATGAAGCGGTGCAAAGCAGATCATGAATAAGCGCAAGAAAGCAGCAAAACCAGCAGTCTTAACTACTGTACTCATGAAAGCCGTAATGATCGTGGGCGAACCTTCATAAACATCAGGAGTCCAGAAATGGAATGGTGCGGCGCCTACCTTAAAGCTAAGTCCGATAATCATTAAAACAAGTCCGGTGTAAAAAAGTGGCGAGACTTGAGCAGGATTCGAAATCACATACTCTTTAATTACCCCCAAATCAAAGCTGGCAGTAGCTCCATAAAGAAACGCGATTCCCATCAGCAAAAAACCAGTGGAAAATGCACCGGTCAGGAAATACTTAAGCGCAGCCTCATTGGATTTAAAATCGTTTTTTCGGATACCCGCAAGAATATAAAGACTCACTGACATAATCTCTATGCCAATAAACAGCATAGAAAGGTTATTGAATGATACCATAACCAGAATTCCGGTCAATGCGAAAAGTATGATGGCATAGTATTCTGCAACATGATCGCTGATGTGCTCAAAATAATCTCTGGATATCAGCAAAATAAGCATTGTTGATACAATACCTATAGATGTAAAAGCCACAGCAAAATTATCAAACTGCATCATCCCGCTGTAAATTGGTGCAGCACCAGAATTCCACTCAAGTAAAGCTAAAACAAGTGCGGCTGCCAGGCCCAGCAAAGTAACAGGCAATAAAGCATTTTTTGCCTTATACAAGCCTAAGTAGAGAACCAGAATGGCTAAAACAGATAGGGTTATTAATGCGTTCATGCTTTTATTTAAGTAATATTTTTTGATTGACCTGATCTAACAGGTTAATAACTGCTGCTTCTGAAATATGCAGTATTGGTTGAGGATAAACCCCGATTAAAATCACTAAAGCAGAAATAATCAGTAAAACAGATTTTTCTGTTCCATCAAGATCTTTAAAAATTGCTGTACTTGAATTTACGGGCCCGAGCATCACTTTCTGATACATTCTGAGCATATAAACTGCACCGAAAATGATGGTTAAACCTGAAATAGCAGCCATCCAGATATTGTAATTATAAACGCCCATTAATAACAAGAATTCTCCAACAAAACCATTTGTAAGGGGTAATGCGACAGTTCCCAGTAAAATAATGAGGAAAGCAATTGCGAGCTGTGGTGCTGGTTTTGCTATTCCACCCATTTGAGTCATTTCCCGTGTATTCATCCTGCGGATTATAATATCTGCTATGAAGAACATACCAACCACATTGATACCGTGATTCAGCATTTGGATCATTGCTCCCTGCAGCCCCTGAAGATTCCAGGCAAAAATACCCGCCGATATTAATCCGACGTGCGCAATTGATGAATAAGCAATCAATCGTTTAATATCATTCTGAGTAAATGCAATTATTGATGCATAAACTATTCCTATTACCGATAAGACCAGTGCTGTTTCGCCCCAGGCATCAAAACCAAGTGGCGCAACAGGAATTAACCAGCGAATAACACCATAAATTCCCATCTTAAGCATGATTCCTGAAAGAAGCATTGTTCCTGCAGTTGGGGCTTCTGTATAAGTGTCAGGCTGCCATGTATGAAAAGGGAATACGGGCATTTTGATTGCAAAAGCAATAAAGAATGCCCAGAATATCCATGCCTGTGTCACCGAATCAAGTTCAAGTTTATAAAACTCTGCTATATCGTAGCTGTTTCCGGGAGTTTGTAAATGCAGATATATAATTGCCAATAACATTAATAAACTACCGGCAATTGTATATATGAAGAATTTCAAATTAACTTTTATACGATTCTCACCACCCCATAATGCACAAATGAAGTAAACGGGTATCAATGCTGCTTCCCATCCTATATAAAAAAGAAAGCCATCCAAAGCTGTAAATACAAGTAATAATCCAGTCTGCATAAAGAATATCAGTGCATAAAAAGCATTAGAATTCTTTATATCATGTTTATAGCTTGATAAAATAATGATCGGGATCAGAAGATTAGTGAGTATTAAAAGCAACATACTTATCCCATCCACTCCAGCCTTAAAATGTATTCCAAACTGTGGAATCCAGGCCAGATCAACGAGAAACTGGGTGCTGGCATCCGGAATAAAATTCAGATATAAATAAAAAGTAACAGCGAGGGATACTAAAGACAATACACCAGCAAGCCCTTTAACAATTGTTTTGCCAGAAAGGAGGATAACCAGTGCAGCAATAAGCGGAATAAAAATTTGTAACAGTAAGATTTCCATTTAAATTGTTCTACTCCTTAATATTAAATTTTATACATACTATAAACCAGTAAGGCCAGGATTCCGGCAACCATCATAAAGATGTAAAAGCCTACCATACCTGATTGAAGTAATCTGAATGTTTTACTTGCTTCTACTGCTCCCTTTCCAAAGCCATTTACCAGGCCGTCAATACCTGCTTTATCAACGGTTCTGAAAAAGAATCCGGACAATGCATTTAGCGGGCGGGTAAAAAGTGTATCATAGATCTCATCAATAAAAAACTTATTATACGACAGGCGGGCTAATCCGCTGCGACCTGTAATTTCACTTGCTGGAACATGAGCTTGTTTTACGTAACGGTTATAGGCATAAAGCATGGCAATGATTGCTACCCCAACAGAAACAGCCATAAGAATGTATTCTGTGGTATGATCCAAAGTGAGTTGAACTGATTTGGAAGCAGAGCCTTCAAAAACCGGAGCAAGAAAACCTGCCAGCCAATGACTGCCGCCGAATACTTCAGGAATTCCAATCAAACCACCAAGAGCAGAAAGTACTGCCAACACGATCAAAGGAATTGTCATGGATGCCGGTGATTCATGTAAATGGTGTTCCTGTTCAGTAGTTCCTCTGAACTTTCCGTTAAATGTCAGATACATCATCCGGAACATGTAAAATGCAGTGAACATGGCCCCAATAACAGCGATCAGCCAGAAAATCTTGTTGCTTTCATAAACATGTGCAAGTATCTCATCCTTAGAAAAGAATCCTGAAAAAGGAGGAAGACCGGCAATTGCGATTGTCCCGATCATCATGGTCAGGTAAGTGACCGGCAATTTCTTTTTCAGTCCACCCATATTTCGCATATCCTGTTCATTACTCATAGCATGAATCACAGAACCTGCACCAAGAAACAGTAATGCTTTAAAAAATGCATGGGTAATTACATGAAAAAATGCACCGGTGTATGCTCCAACTCCTAATCCCAGAAACATATATCCCAACTGAGATACAGTTGAATATGCCAGAACTTTTTTAATATCGGTTTGAGTAACAGCTATAGCAGCTGCAAGGAATAGTGTTGCAAGTCCAATGATGGCTACTACTCCGAGAGTTTCAGGTGCCAGTGTAAATAAAATATTTGAGCGGGCGATCATGTAAATACCTGCGGTGACCATCGTAGCAGCATGAATCAGAGCCGATACAGGAGTTGGTCCGGCCATCGCATCAGGTAACCAGGTAAACAATGGAATTTGTGCTGATTTACCGATAGCTCCTACAAACAATAAAGCGGTGATCAGGATCAAAACAGAATCACCTGAAGCCATATTTGCGGCCATAGGAAAAACAGTGGCAAATTCAACACTATTGAAAGTAGTAAAGATCAGGAAAACAGCAATTAAAAAGCCCAAATCACCGATACGGTTCATTACAAATGCCTTTTTTGCTGCACTTGCATAAGAGGAGTTAGTGAACCAGAATCCAATTAGCAGATAAGAGCATAAACCCACGCCTTCCCAACCGATAAACATAACCACATAGTTGGAACCAAGCACCAGCAGCAGCATGAAAAATATGAACAGATTCAGGTAAGAAAAGAACTTTGCAAAACCTGCATCATGGTGCATATACCCGGTTGAATACACATGGATCAGAAAGCCAATTCCTGTAACGATAAGTAACATTAATGCACTGAGTGGATCAACCAAAAAAGAAAAAGGGATTTTTACGCTTCCTGCGCTTATCCAATCAAAAATTGGAATTATAAAAGATTTAGATTCTGCTGAATTCAGTTCAAAAAATATCCCCATACTAACCGCAAAAGAGGCGAGTACTGTAAGGCAACCTATAAAACCAACTACCGCTTTAGGCAGGGTATTACGGCCTAATCCGTTGATGAGGAAACCTAAAAGTGGAAATAAAGGAACTAACCAGACTAAATTTATCATTATTATATGCTAATTATCATATTATACAAATGTCATCCCTATTTGCCAACAGGCAGACAAAGCCTCCACGAAGGATTACCACTTAAGTTTATTCAAAATATTAACATCCGTAGAGTTGGTGTTTCGGTAAACCATCACGATGATAGCCAGACCAATTGCCACTTCAGCAGCTGCCAATGCCATTATAAAAAATACAAAAACCTGTCCTGCGGGATCATTATGATGCACTGAGAATGCAGTGAGTAAAAGATTCACTGCATTTAGCATCAATTCAATTGACATAAATATTACGATTGCATTTCTGCGGATAAGAACCCCAATTACCCCAATCGCAAAAATGATTATGCTTAACAGGATATAATGATTTAAAGGTACACCTTGAATTGCCTGAGTTACATTTTCCATGATCTATACCTGTTTTATATCTTTTTTTGCTAATAGAACGGCTCCAACCATCGCAGAAAGTAAGAGAATAGAGGATACCTCAAACGGTAACAGGAATTTGCTGAATAAGACTTTCCCGAGATTTTTTACAAGACCCAGATCCTGAGTTTGCAGAACCAGGGGATCGGAAGCGTTTAATGCCTTTACTGAGCCAACCAATGTTATGATAAGACACATACCTGCAATAACACCAACCATTTTAAGAAGATTAGATTTCGAACCGACTGAGCCTTCATTAAGGTTAAGCAACATGAGGACAAAGAGGAATAGAACCATGATCGCACCCATATATACAATGAAGTTCACAATAGCAAGGAACTGTGCATTCAACATAATATAGTGAAGCGTAAACGTAAAAAATGTGACAATGAGATACAGCACGCTATGTACCGGATTCTTCGAAAATATCACCAAAAGGGCGAAGAATATGGTTAAGAAAGCAACAAAATAAAAAAGAGATATACTCATTAATACGGTATTTTAATCTTTACTCCGAATTTGGGCAAAGGTATAATTTCTGCCGAAATAATTACAGGATCCGGCTGCCTCAATTACAAAAATATTAGTCTTGCTGAACCTTCATAGGCTCTTCAACCAGCTTGTCTTTACCGTAGATGAAATCCTTTCTCAGGTAATCGGCAGGAACGATCGGACCATCCAGGTAGATTGCTTCTTTCGGACAAGCCTCTTCACATAATCCGCAAAAAATACAACGCAGCATATTGATCTCGTAAACAGCCGCATATTTCTCTTCACGGTATAATTGCTCTTCACCCTTCTGACGTTCGGCCGCAATCATTGTGATGGCTTCTGCCGGGCATGAAAGAGCACAAAGTCCGCAGGCAGTACAACGCTCACGACCTTGCTCATCTCTCTTCAGCGAGTGCATACCTCTCCAGTTCTCAGAAAATTCGCGTTCAACCTCAGGATAAAAAACAGTTTCCTTTTTCTTGAACATATGTCTGAAAGTTATTCCCATCCCCTGAAAAATTGCCGGAAGGTATAATCGCTCCCAGAAATTCATTGGTTTCTGTTCTAAAACTTTTTTCCTGTTACTTAATGGTTCCATAGACCCTAGATCCTCCCAAAAGGGGTTTTTATTTATAAAAATCAGCCGATAAAAAGACCAATTATAGTTTATCAAAAATTGTAATTACAATTCCGGTGATTACAATGTTGGCAATTGCCAATGGAATTAAAATTTTCCAGCCAAGATTCATTAACTGATCGTACCTAAAACGCGGTACGGTCCACCTAACCCACATAAACAAAAAGATGAATGCAAATATCTTAAGCATCAGGACAGCCATTCCTATCAGTGGTCCGATTACTGGTCCGGTCAAATCATTAACCCAATCCATTCCCGGATAATTATAAGCACCAAAATATAGTGTTGACATTACCGCCGACGCCAAAAACATGTTCAGGTATTCTGAGAACATGTATGCACCCATTTTAAAGCCTGAATATTCTGTATGGTAACCACCTACAAGTTCAGTCTCACACTCTGGTAAATCAAAAGGAGTTCGATTGGTTTCTGCAAAAGAACATACAAGAAAAATAATAAAACCTAGAGGCTGGTAAAAAAAATTCCAGTTAATACCATGCTGTTGCTCAGCTATTTCCTTCATGCTTAATGTATTAGTAGCCATAAGCAAAGCAATAATGGATAGACCCATTGGAATTTCATAGCTGATACTTTGTGATGCAGCTCTTACAGCACCCATCAGCGAGAATTTATTATTCGAGGCCCATCCACCAATCATAATACCATAAACACCCAGTGAAACTACTCCGAAAATATAAAGCATTCCAACATTGATATCGGTAATCTGTAAACTAACCTGGCGACCTGCTATTTCAATATCCTGTCCCCAGGGTATTACCGCACTTCCAAGAAATGATGTAAATAAAGCAAGGGATGGTCCCAGAATAAAAAGTGCTTTACTTGAATCAGTTGGAATGATCTCTTCCTTAAAAAACATTTTGAGTCCATCAGCAAGGGGCTGGAACATTCCACCGGGTCCTGCTCTGTTCGGCCCCACCCTGTCCTGTAGGAATCCAGCTATCTTTCTTTCAGCAAGTGTAGAGTAGGCAGCAACAGTCAGGCTGATCAGGAATATGACCAGAATTAAAGCGAATTTTTCAATTATAAATGCTAGTTCCATCAGATCTTGGTTGCTCGTTCAAATTCTACTTTATTTGCCTCAATCAACAGCTTATTCTCTTTGATCACAGGCAATGGTGTAAATTCATAATGATTAGAGGATATTACTGAAGTTTGCGCAATATGACGCGGCCCCTCTATGATCCAGCTGCTTGTATTTTTAGTCTCGAATCGGCAGGTATTACAAATAAAATCCTCAACCTCTCCAAACTGATCTTTACGGCCTGTAACTCTTAAAACCTCATCTCCTTTATACCAAAGAGTCACCTTACCTGTACAGGTAGGGCAATCGCGATGGGCATCCACAGGTTTTGTAAACCAAACCCTGTTCTTGAAGCGGAATGTTTTATCAGTAAGGGCTCCTACCGGACAAACATCAATTACATTACCAGAAAAATCATTATCAATGGCTTTTTCAATGTAAGTGGATATTTCTGATGCATCCCCACGTCCCAAAATTCCGTGCAGACGGTTATCAGTGATCTGATTTGCAACATACACACATCTGTAACATAAAATGCAACGGGTCATGTGTAATTGAATTTTATCGCCAATATCTATCTTATCAAAAGTACGGCGCTCAAATTCATACCTTGTATTACCTACACCATGCTCATAAGACAGATCCTGCAAATGGCATTCTCCTGCCTGATCACAAATCGGGCAATCAAGCGGATGATTGATTAATAATATCTCAACTACACCCTTTCTTGCTTCAATCACTTCAGGGGAAGTTATATTCTGCACCTCCATTCCATCCATTACGCCGGTACGGCATGAAGCGACCAGTTTTGGCATCGGGCGCGGATCTTTTTCAGAACCCTTACTTACTTTAACCAGACAAGTACGGCATTTTCCACCGCTACCTTCAAGTTTAGAATAATAGCACATAGCAGGCGGAACAATATCTCCTCCGATCTGACGCGCAGCATTGAGAATACTTGTACCCGGTTCTACTTCAACCGTGATCCCATCTATTGTAACTTTAACTTTATCACTCATTGTTTAAAATTCAAAACCTGTGCTTAATATCAAAGGGCTTTCCGTCCACATTTTTGACTTTTTAAATTTGACTTACCACTTCTTCTAATTTTGGCAAGGGATCTGCATATTTTGCCAAACCATAATTCCGCTCCATTGCTTCCTTTGGATTGCTAACATGCCATTCAAATTCATCACGGAAATGGCGGATTGCACTGGCAACAGGCCATGCAGCGGCATCACCCAGTGGACAAATCGTATTTCCTTCAATTTTCTTAGAAACATCTACCAGAAGATCGATATCACTCATTTTTCCATGACCATATTCCAGTCGGTGAAGCACTTTCTCCATCCAGCCGGTTCCTTCACGACATGGGGAACATTGTCCGCAGCTTTCATGATGATAGAAACGTGAGAAATTCCAGGTATTTCTAACGATACACTGGTCTTCATCAAAAGCAATAAAACCCCCGGAACCTAACATGGTTCCGCTTTGAAAGCCTCCATCAGAAAGCGATTCATAACTCATCAAACGGGGCTGTCCATTAATTGTATTCAGAATCAGATTAGCAGGCAGAATCGGCACCGAAGAACCTCCTGCAACAACAGCTTTTAATCTTTTTCCATTTGCAATACCTCCGCAGTATTCATCAGAATAAATAAATTCTTCGACAGGTACACCTAATTCAATTTCATAAACACCCGGCCTTTTCAGATTTCCTGAAGCCGAAATCAGTTTGGTGCCAGTACTTCTGCCATTACCGATCTTTGCATATTCTTCGCCGCCATCATTTATGATCGGCACCACAGCAGCTATAGTTTCTACATTATTAACTACTGTTGGACAAGCCCAAACACCTGAAATTGCAGGAAATGGAGGTTTGATACGAGGATTACCTCTTTTACCTTCCAAAGATTCAATCAGGGCAGTTTCTTCACCGCAAATATACGCTCCGCCACCCGGCTGAACATATAATTCAAGATCATAACCTGAACCCAAAATATTTTTTCCAAGAAAACCAGCACTTTTTGCTTCAGCAATGGCACGCTCCAGAATTCTGATCTGAGGCATCATTTCGCCGCGCACATAGATATAAGATGTTTTTGCACCTAAAGCAAAACTGGCAACGATCATTCCTTCGATCAAAAGATGAGGAATATGAGTCATCAGGTAACGATCTTTAAATGTTCCCGGTTCAGATTCATCCGCATTACAAACCAGATAGCGTTCACGTCCCTCAGGTTTAGCTAAAAAACTCCACTTCATACCTGTAGGGAAGCCTGCACCACCTCGTCCGCGTAGTCCTGAAGTTTTCACTTCTTCAACTACAGCATCAGGAGTCATGGTTTTTAAGGCCTTTTCTACCGAACGGTATCCCCCATTCTGACGATAAACATCGAAAGTATGAATTCCTGGTACATTAATATTCTCTAATAATAACTTACGCGCCATGTTAAATCAAGATGAAAGATGGGAGATTGGAGATGGGAGATGGGAGACCTGATTTAAGAAAATTCCCGGTCTCATATCTCATTTCTAACATCTCATTACTCATATCTTATTCTTTAATGTTTCAATCAATTTATCTACACTCTCTTCTGTTAAATGCTCATAAAAAGTGTATTCAGGGCCAATCTGTAAAACCGGTGCCATACCACAGGCTGCCAAACATTCCACCCCTCTCCAGCTAAACTTTCCATCAGTGGTTACCTCGCCTTCTTTAACTCCCAGAGTTTTTTCAATATGGGTCATGATCTTTTCGGCACCCACCAGACAACATGGCCCGGTTCGGCAAACCTCCAGAACAAATTTTCCTTGTGGACGAAGAAAAAACATAGTATAAAAAGTAGCTACCTCATAAACCTCAATAGGTTTAATTTGAAGATAAGCTGCTACTTTATCCATTGCCTCCGGACTAAGCCAGCCGTACTCTGCCTGGACTAAATGAAGTATTGGCAATAATGCTGATTTTTGTTTTCCCTGAGGATAACGGGTTACAATCTCATCAAACTTTGTGATCAGTTCTGATGAAAAATCAATTTCCTTATGTTCAGTTACACTAAGCATCTAATTCTCCTGCGATTACGTTCAAGCTACTCATATTGATAATGGCATCGGATAATAACATTCCGGCACTCATTGGAGCATACATCTGGTAGTTAATAAAACTTGGTCTTCTAAAGTGCAAGCGATAAGGAGAACGTCCTCCATCATTAACCAAATAAAAACCCAATTCGCCATTACCACCTTCAACTGCGTGATATACTTCTGTTTTAGGAGTATCAATCTCACCCATCACAATTTTGAAATGGTAGATCAAAGCTTCCATACTATTATAAACTTCTTCTTTTGGAGGAAGGTAAAATTCGGGTACATCTGCGTGGAAAACACCTTTTGGTTCCTTTTCAATCTTTTGCAATGCCTGCTCGATAATTCTCAGGCTCTGCCACATTTCCTCATTACGTACAATGTAACGATCGTAAACATCGCCGCTTGTACCTACCGGGATGTCAAAATCAAAATCCTGATAAGAAGAATATGGTTCATTAACCCTCACATCATAATCCACACCGGTTGCCCGTAAAATTGGCCCGCTCCAGCTATAATTAAGTGCAGTTTCCGGATCTACAGCACCAACACCTGAGGTACGCTCAATAAATATTCTGTTCCGGTTAAATAAAATTTCAAATTCTTTCAGAATAGGAGGAAATTTGACAAGGAATTTTTTGATTTTGGCAAAAGCGATATCATTAAAATCCCGCTCAAAACCACCAATCCGACCAATATTAGTCGTTAGTCGTGCACCACAAATCTCTTCGTAAATTTCGTAGATATGTTCCCGCTCTTCCATCAGGTAGAGGAAGCCTGAAAATGCGCCTGTATCTACTCCTAAAATTCCGTTACATATCAAATGATCTGATATACGGGCTAGTTCCATGACAATTACTCTCAGGTAATCAACCCGCTTTGGAGTTTCAATTCCAAGTAATTTCTCTACCGTCATATGCCATCCCATATTATTGATCGGAGAGGAACAATAATTTAAACGGTCTGTTAAGGGGGTGATCTGGTAAAAAGGACGGTGTTCAGCAATTTTTTCAAATGCCCGGTGTATGTAACCAATAGTTGAAACACCACTAATAATACGCTCCCCATCCATTACCAGGACATTTTGAAACACACCATGCGTTGCCGGATGTGTAGGACCGAGATTTAAAATAAACGTTTCCTTCTGAGGGTCGTTATCTGTGAATATGGGGTGATTCATCATCTTCCGAAGAAATAATCCTTTTTATCTACACGATTCGGGTCTTCCAGCGGATGTTCTCTTCGCATTGGGAAAACCGTCATATCGTCAACATTTAAAACTCTAACAAGGTTGGGATGTCCATCGAAAATGACTCCAAAAAAATCATAGGTTTCACGTTCCATCCAGTTAGCACCTTCCCAAAGCTTAGTAGCAGTTGGGATGTGTGGTGCATCACCATCAATAAATACCTTAATCCTGACCCTTACATTATTTGAAAGGCTGTGCAAATGATAGATTACACCGATTGAAAGCTTCTGTTCAGGATAATGAATACCGGTTATGTCAGTCAGGTAATTGAATTTCAATTCCTTATCCTCTTTGAGGGAACGAAGCACTTCGCTGATATTTTCAGCTGAAGTTTCAAAAGTTAAGAGACCATAAGGTTCTGAGGGAACAGAAATCCTGTCTCCAAACACTGAGGTCAATCTTTGTATAACTTGCTGATTATTGAGTTTGCCCATTACTGGATTCCGTATCTTTCTAATAATTCTTTATATTCTGGTGAATCTCTTCTACGAAGAGACTCATTCTTTACCAGTTCCTGTATTTTATTAAACCCGTCGATTATAGCTTCTGGTCTTGGTGGGCAGCCCGGTACGTAAACGTCAACCGGAATGATCTCATCAATTCCCTGCATCACAGAATAAGTATCAAATATTCCGCCGCTGCTAGCACATGCCCCTACCGCAATAACCCAGCGTGGCTCTGCCATCTGGAGATAAACCTGCTTCAATACTGGTCCCATTTTCTTCGCAATAGTTCCCATAACCATCAATAGATCTGCCTGACGCGGCGAAAAACTGGGCCTCTCTGATCCAAAGCGAGCGAAATCGTAGTGTGAACCCATTGTTGCCATAAATTCAATACCACAACAGGAGGTTGCAAAAGGTAATGGCCACAAAGAATGTGATCTGGCCAGTCCAACTACCTTATCCATAGATGTAGCAAAAAAACCTGATCCCTCAATACCCGGAGGCGCTTCTACTAAATTTACTTCAGTCATAATTTTTCAAAAGAAAAAGCCCAATTCAGACAAGTCTGAAATGAGCCCAAATTTAAGAAATTTAATGTTTTCAATTGCTTAAACCATTATTTAGAAACAGTCTAAACGTTATTCCCAATCCAGCGCCTTCTTCTTCACTATATAAATAAAGCCCAACAAAAGTGTGCCCATAAAGACAAACATTTCCAGCAAACCATTAACTCCAAAATCACGGAAGTTAACTGCCCAGGGGTACATGAAAATAACCTCTATGTCAAACAGAACAAACAGAATAGCAACTAAAAAATATTTAATGGAAAAAGGTTGACGTGCATTTCCAATGGACTCTATCCCCGACTCAAATGCGACCAATTTATCTTTTGTTTTACGCTTAGGACCTGCCAAATGCGTAATAGTCATTGTCAGGCCAACAAAGCCCAGGGCAACAAGCATTTGAAATATAATTGGGAGATAGTTTAGGGCAGTGCTTTGTGCTTCCATTGTGTATTTTTGCTGGGCAAATATAAAAAAAAAGAAGTCCTTAAACAATGTTCAGGGACTTCTCTCGAAATTATATTGAATTTATTACTTACTTCCGTCTATTGCTTTAACTGCCTGCGTCGCTGTGACATTCGCCGGGTCTAAAGCAAGAACCTTGTCGAAGTATTCTTTGGCTTTTACATTGTTGCCATCTTTTCTGGCTGCTACAGAACCAAGGTAATTGTAGGCCTCAATAAGACCAGGAGCACTCTTTGCAGCAAGCTCTGGCTTTTCAACTGTTACCAGATCTATGAACTTTGTATAGAACGGTACTGCTAATCCCTGACTATCGTTTTCATCATCAAGTAAACGATTTATACGACCTCTGTATTGCCAGCCAATCTGTGTTGTAGGAGCACGTTGCAAAAGGTATGAGAAAGAAGAATCTGCCTTAACTAATAGGTCTTTCCCAGGGTTCTGGTTTGCATTTTTTAATGCACCATAATTGAAATAATATGAGGAGCCTAAGTAGTAATAATCAAGAAGGGCCCTTTCCGGATTCTTGATAGATATTTCGTAGGCTTTTGCTGCAGCTTCGTACTTCTTACCTTTAAATAAGGCCTGACCGATCTCACTCATCACAGCTGCATTAGTAGAATCCATTTCTACTGCCTTGGTTATATTTGCCAAACCCTCTGTAAACATGGTTGTATCTTTCATCTGGGCTCTTCCAAGGTAAAGATAATCCTGTGAGATCAACCTACTTGGTTCAACCTTGGATATGAAATCTTTAAGCGCCTGGGCACTTGTTGCAAAATTTCCATTTTCAAAAGCTGAATAAGCCTGGTAGCGTAAAACTCTGGGATTTACTTTATCAAGTTTTGCCATTTCCATAGCTTCTGCCTCCAGCAATTTGAAATCCTTTGCTAAGAACAAAAAGTCTGCATGACGTAAACGGGAATCTAAAGAACGATCCGTCAGATCCATATATTTCTCATAATACTGAACTGCCTGTTGGATACGGCCAGCATACTCTTTTTGAGATGCCCATGCCCAGCCAAAATAGGTCTCAGCTAATTCACGATAAGCTGGTCCGTAACTTGCATCGAGAGCAATTACATTATTAAACTCAGCAATTGCCTCAGGATATGCTTTAGATAACTTATTAATCTTCCCTAATTCTACTTTAGATCTTAAAAAGGATTTATCAAGTTCGAATGCACTTCTATACGCACTAAAAGCCTCACCGTTCTTTTGTTGCTCACGATAAGCATCCCCCAATACGAGAAATAGCTGAGCATCTTTATCATTAAGCAACTTTGCTTTCTCAAGATGAACCAATCCTTCTGCGATCATTGGCATGGGGGCATGAACATATGCACGACCAATATAAAGTTCTGTAGTGTGGTCTTTCTTTTTAGTTAAAGAAATTGCTTTATCAAAATGCGCTTTCGGATTGCCTTTTCTTGCAAGTTCTACAGCTCCTAAACCAACATGATTTAAAGCATATTCACCATTTGCAGCAATTCCCTTGCTGAATGCAGTCTTTGCCGAATCTATATAATCCGGACGGACATAAATAGGACTGGTTGTTAGGTACAAGTTTCCCAAAAAGAAAAAGTTTTCAGCGTTTGTAGGCTGAGTACTGGTTAAGGTATTTAAAATAGCCTTTCCTTTCTGGTATTGTTCCGCATCAATTGCCTTACGGGCATCAGCTAAACTCTGAGCAAAAACTGCTGAACCAACTAATATCAACCCCAAGGTTATTTTTACTGCCTTGTTCATCATGTTACAATTTTAATTTAGTTTACAATATTTATCTCCCGTGAAGGAATGCTATCCGGCAAAAGTCCAGATTTAAGTACAACCCTTTGTCCACGTTCACCTGCAATGAATGATGCAAAACCTGTGCCTAAACCGGCACCACCTTCGCAATTAATTATATATAGTGACCTTGTCAATGGATATAATCCCAATGCAATGTCATTTTGAGTTGGTTTATAATAGGCATCAGACCCTGATTGACCTTCTACATTCTTAACTCCAAGTATTTTCAAACCTTTAACAATTTCCTCAAGATCAGTTGGAGGCTGTACCATCCAATTAACACCTACAACTCCAATTGCGCCCGGGTTATCATTAACATACCTGATTACCTCAACATTTGACTTTAGGGCATAAACGCCCTTTGCGGGAAGATCTTTAACGTTGGCAAGATCCTTAAAGTATCTTACAGTACTCGAATTTGCGTTGTCAAACACCAAACTTTGAATCGCAGAACCAGTGCCTTTCAAAACTTTAATAATGTCCTGAACAAGTACGACAGAATCTTTTGAAGGACTCTTTGTAATCAAGGCAATCCCGTCTATTGCAAAGCGGTTAACACGGATCTTAATATTTCTTCCCTCAAAATGTTTTGTCTCTTCAGGAGTCAAAAGCCTGGATAAAACTGCAACCTGAATACTATCGCTTAAAAACAAATTTAATAATTCATTTTCAGATTTCATTACCAGATCAAGCTTAGCATTTGTATATGTACTTTCAAACAAATACTCCTGGTCTTCAATGATGGGAGCAAATGATTCATCAACTAATATTTGCTCAATACCACTTGTGTAGGACTGCTGGACCGAAGTGCTATTATTCTGACATGAAAAAAGAAAGAACAGAATCCCTGCTGAGAAAATACATCTGATTTTTTTCATAATATTTTAAGAGCGAAGTAAACGCACAAACCTGATAAAAGAATAAATGATCAGGAGCAATGCAAAGGCTACTCTATATCCGAAATCGAGATTTATAGGAAAATCTTTCCAGAAAATAATCGCGACCCCTAATGCAAAGTAAAGGGTAAACATCCCAAGCCCTAAAATAAACAGAAATCGCTTTGCGGGCGATTTCTGTATTTTCTTTTCTTCTTCAGACAAAGACATAGACAATTATTGTCCAGCCAACTGGAAGAAGATAGGCATAGTATAGGCAACACGAACAGGACGACCATTTTGAATACCTGGCTTCCAGGCCGGTGCATTTTTCAATACCCTTACGGCTTCTTCATCACATCCGCCACCGATACCTCTTAATACTTTGATATCTGTTAACTGACCATTTTTTTCAACCACAAAACTCATAATAACACGACCAGTAATGTTGTTTTCACGCGCCATTGGAGGATACTTCAGGTTTTTCTGAAGATATTTACCCCAGCCGGCCATACCACCCTGAAATTCAGGTAGTACCTCAACACTGGCAAAGTCCCTGATACTGTTATCCTCGATTACAGCAACTTCTTTCGGTGCTTCACCTACAGGCTCATCAATTACGATATCTGCATTCGGATCACCTTCAATAGTTTTCTGACCCGGATCAGCAACCTTTAGTTCTTCAACTGTTGGAGGCTCTTCATCCCTTACCTGTTCAGCAGGTACCACAACAGGAGGAGGGAATTTAATTTGGTCAATTTTAGGTTTGGGTGGCTCCGGTGGAGGTGGAGGCAACTCTTCCTTATTTATTGGAGGCGGAGGTGCCAAAACTACTTCAGTAATCTTGACCTTTTCTTCTTCCGGCAAGATACCGGAGATATACCTGATAATCAATGGTAATGAAACCAATGTTATAAATAGCAAAGAACCAATAATCACTGCTCGGCTTGTAGTTTTGGAATTATCTCTCCTTAACTCATAAGCACCATAGCTTTTATTTCTCCCGGCAAATATGACATCCAGCCATTGCGGTTTGAATAAATCTATTTTAGACCCTAACATATTTAATTCTTTAGAGGGTTAATATTTGTTTAAAATAATTATTTGTAGATACCATCACGCTTTAATAAAGCAATATCAGGATCAGAGATCTCAACGATCGCATATCTGTCGATATTTGATACCTTCATCTCATCAAGAATGTCTACAAAATTTCGATAATTTGACTGATCGCTTGGTTTAATTAAAACGATCAATCCTTTACTTGGATCACCGGTAGCTGCTATAACCTTTTTAGCATTCTCAACCAGAGCTTTTCTGATTCCATTTCTTCCATAGTTATCAACCTGGGGAGGTGTAAGAGGTTTATCAACAAGTCCCATGTACCATTCCAGACGATTATTCGCACCAAGAAGTATGGTCATTGTTCTGTTATCAGCGATCGTTAATTCCTGCTGATCTTGTTTTTCCTTATCAGGCATGGCTAAATCCATTGCCTGAGGTTTAGCCAGTGTAGTGGTAAGCATAAAGAAAGTAATCAAAAGGAAAGCTAAATCCACCATTGCGGTTAAATCCACACGTGTTGATTGCTTCTTACTTCTAACTTTACCGCCTTTTTTCTTACCCCCGCCGGAGGTGTCTAATTCTGCCATCGTGTTTTATATTAATGATACGATTATTCCTCGCCTGTCCTCAATGAGGTGATCAGACTAAATTTGTTAATGTTCTGATCCTGAAGGATTCCCAATATTTTCTTGATTGCAGGGTATTCTTCTTTGGAATCACCTTTAATACTGACACGCATATCAACATTGTTAAGCTCTTTGGTTGCATAACGGGATGATAATAACCAGTCATGTAATTCAGATGGACGCACACCTACTGAATCAGTAGGAATTCCAGGCTGCAATCCGGCTTTGTTCCGTTCATCGCCTTTCATCATAATGATCTGCTTCAAATTACCAATTGGAACCCCAAAACTCTCCATTACTGAAAAACGGGTCTTTTCCTCCTCGGTAAACTGGATCTGGTATTTTTCTCCCATCAATTCAAGAGTCCGCTTGCGGATAGGTTGACCTGGTACTCCAAAAAACACTTTACCTTTCTGACCGATAGTCAGTGTTGCTATATCCAAATCAGGCAGTTTAAACTTTACTGTTGATGCCGGGGTATCAACAGGAAGAGGTTCAGGCTGACGGGCTGTTGCTGTCAGGATAAAGAAGGTAAGCAACAAAAACGCCACATCACACATTGCTGTCATGTCGATAGCTGTACTCTTTCTGGCAACTTTAATTCTAGGCATTGCTTATTTTTTAATTATTAACTATTTACTATAGAGATGAAAATATTCCGGGCTTTCCATAAAACCCGGAATAAATTTTCAATAACTCTTATTTATGAGTACTTGCATATGTTTGAACGATAGAGAAACCTGCCTCATCGATCGCATATGTCAATTTATCAATTTTAGAAGTAAATAGATTGTACATGATAATCGCCAAAGCCGAAGTTGCAATGCCAGTTGCGGTATTGATCAATGCCTCAGAAATACCATTCGCAAGAGCTGCCTGATCAGGAGAACCTGCAGTAGATAATGCCGCGAAGGCCTTTATCATACCAGTTACCGTTCCCAATAGTCCCATCAAGGTTCCAATTGATACAAGAGTTGCAATTACAGTAAGGTTTTGCTCAAGCATAGGCATCTCTAAAGCAGTTGCTTCTTCAATATCCTTCTGGATTGCCAGACATTTCTGCTCAGTATCCATCTTAGGCTCAACTTCCATTTCCTTGTATTTCTTCAATCCGGATTTGATCACATTTGCAACAGATCCTTCTTGTTTATCACATTCTGAAATAGCTGAATCAATATTGCCGGCTCCGATGAATCCTTGAATCTTTTTAACAAACTGGTCAACATTTCCTTTACCGGTAGCTTTTCCAATAACAAAGAAACGCTCGAATGAAAATACGATCACCATAAGGAATAAACCCATCAGTACTGGTACAACATATCCTCCTTTGTAAACCATTCCAAAGTAGTTACCTGGTAGTGGGTGTCCGTTTGCAGGATCTCCACCTTCAAAATTAGCAGGATCTCCCATTACGAATTTCCATAACAGTACTCCGACAAGAATACACATCACAATAGATAGACTTGCAAAAATGCTTGAACCAGAGCTCTCTTTCTTAGCTGTTGTTGGTTTTGGTGCGTTCGCCATTTTTTTAAAATTTAGTTTTAGTTGTTGATTAGATAATATAAGTTAATTGATTTATTGTTTGGTGCTGTTATGTAAATGTTAATTTTTGATAATCTTTAAAAACATCATTCATTTGTCTCCCAACGAATCGGGATAACAAAAATATACTTTTCGAGTTAATAAAAAATTTTTTGTGAAATTATTAATCCTATTTATTCAATCCTGTCAAAGCCATCCCTAGAATGTGGCAAGAAACGTGCCGTTCTAAAAAGTGATTATCGCTAAAACCCATAATCATTTTACAATGAAAACTATTTTTTGTTGCAATTGCAAATTTGCTGAATGATTTTAAATGCTAAACTTTTAAATATACTTTAGGATTAGCGTTAATTATCTCATTATCAGCGAATTCTTCATATTGTTTAAAATTTGATACAAATGCGTTTGCCAGAATTAAAGCTTTCTGATCATAGGCTTCTTTATCATTCCAGGTAGTCCGGGGGTTTAAAATTTCTGAAGGCACACCCGGGCAGGACATTGGCATTGACAGATCAAAAACCGGATGCTGTTCAAATTGAACTAAATTAAAATCGTTATTTAGGGCAGCCCTGACCATGGCCCGGGTATATGAAAGCTTCATTCTTGTTCCAGTTCCATAGGCACCTCCCGTCCATCCGGTGTTAACCAGCCATACCTTTACATCTCCTTCAATCATTTTATTTCCGAGAAGCTCTGCATATTTCGCCGGATGAAGGGGTAGAAAGGCTTTTCCAAAACAAGCCGAAAATGTTAATTGAGGTTCAGCAACATCAGCTTCTGTACCTGCAACTTTTGCCGTATACCCCGAAATAAAATGGTACATGGCCTGAGATCTGCTCAATCGGGATATTGGAGGAAGCACTCCAAATGCATCGGCTGTCAGAAAAAAGATATTCCCTGGTCCTGGTGCTATCGAGGGGATTAAGGCATTATCAATATATTCTATCGGATAAGCCACCCTTGTGTTTTCTGTTTTATTTGTATTACTGAAATCAACTTTTCTGGTATTCTCAAAAAAATTAATATTCTCCAATAATGCACCAAACTTTACAGCCTTGAAAATCTGGGGTTCTTTCTCCTGGCTCAGATCCACACATTTGGCATAGCAACCACCTTCAAAGTTGAATACAGTATCCTTATCCCAGCCATGTTCATCATCCCCGATAAGTGCACGCTCCGGGTCTGCAGAAAGAGTTGTCTTACCAGTGCCTGAAAGACCAAAAAACAAAGCTGTATCACCTTTTATACCCATATTAGCAGAACAATGCATTGAAAGAACCTGGTGCTGCAGCGGTAAGATAAAATTTAAAACAGAGAATATTCCTTTCTTTATCTCTCCTGTGTAACCGGTACCTCCGATCAGAATGATTCTGCCTGAAAAGTTTATGATTGTGAAATTATGCTTTCTGGTGCCGTCCCTTTCAGGCTCAGCAAGAAATCCCGGAGCGGTAATAATAGTCCATTCAGGTTGAGATGCTGGATTTACAAATTCGGGTCTCAGGAATAAATTATTTGCAAAAAGGTTTTGATAGGCAGTTTCAGAAACAATTCTGATATCCATTCTGTGAGCCTCGGCAGCACAGGCATAACAATCACGAACATAAATTTCCTTATCCCTGAGGTAGTGGCAGACCCTCTCATACAAGGAATCGAATTTGTCAGGACTCATTGGGATGTTGATATCTCCCCACCATACAGTATCCGCAGTACTATCGTCGTAAACAATGAAACGGTCTTTAGGTGATCTGCCTGTAAACTCACCGGTATCTGCCGCAAAAGCACCACTATCAGCCAGTTTACCTTCGCCATTCAGAATGGCCTGTTCAATTAAACCCGCAGGAGATAATTGATAATATATTGATTTTTCCTGCTTAAGACTCAAATAACTGAGATCTATACTTTGAGCCGAAATTTTATTGGTATCCATTCCTTTTATAACAAGATTTTTACAAAGGTACGGAGTTAAGTTTTCATCATTGCAATAAAATAGACTCAAAATCAGCTAATTGTAACTTGAACACTAAGGCCTAAAGTCCTTAATTTCAATACGATAAAGTAAGTGTTCAGCCTCCGGATTTTTTTGCTTTATACCCCTCAGCAAGAAGTAAAACCAAAACCTTTTCACGAAAATCTCCCTGAATAATTATTTCTCCGTCCTTTGCGGATCCACCAACTCCACATTTTTGCTTAAGCTTTTTACCAAGAAGTTCGAGATCCGCCTGCTTTCCTATATAACCGGTCACCAGGGTAACCGCTTTACCTCCACGTTGTTTCCTGTCAAGTTGGACCCTCAGATCCTGCAGGCGGGGCTCAGGAGTTTCCGGGATTTCAGATGCATCAGAAATATAACCAAAGTCAGGATCTGTAGAATATACAACCCCCTGAAGTCCTTTATTCTTTTTAGACATAATTTAATTTAGGATATTTAAAGAATGAGGGTTAATTCCAATACTCAGTGTTGTTCCCATAGTAAAAGGATCTCCATCCAGATGAACTGCGGCATCATTCTCTCTCTCAATAATGATCTTGCTACCCTGGATGATCTCCAAATAATTTGATTTATGAGTATTCTTTCTGAACATTCTAAGCACTAATGCAGGGAATTTATAAATAGGGAATGGTTTAAGGATACAAATATCCAGCATACCATCATTCAGGGAGGCAAATGGAGAAATATGTGCGTTATTACCATACTGCGAGGAGTTCGCAACGCTGATCATAAAAGCCTTATAATCATATTCTTTTCCATCTATAGTTAACTTGTAATTTTGTGAACGATAATTGGAAACTTCTGCGAAAGCTATTTTAACGTAGCTACTGAGACCGCGTTTCACATTTTCAGCAAAACGTAAACTGATTTGTGCATCAAATCCGATACCAGCCATGTTAAAGAATTTCCTGCCATTAAATGTGCCTGAATCTATTGTACTTACATGAAGGTCATTTATTCTTTTGATAGCTGATACATCTCCAAGTGGAATCCCTAAAGATCTGGCCAGCCCATTCCCTGATCCAAATGGGATGATTCCCATTAATCTGTCAGTTCCCTCAACTTCAGTTGCCACCTCATTTATCGTACCATCACCACCCACGGCTACGAGAATATCTGCACCATTTCTGATCGCTTCTGCTGCCAGTAGAGATCCATGACCATGATACTCCGTAAAGACACACTCATATTCAAATTTGCTCTTATCCAGATGTTTATCAATCTTTTTCGGGAAATTATATTTGGCTTTCCCGCCAGAAATGGGATTGATAACGAATAAAATTTTTCTTTTCAATTAAATTCAAATTTTAAATCAAAAATACTCTTAAATTTTTTAGAACATAAAATTTATCCTACTTTTGCGATGCAAAAAAGTGGATCGATTTGCGTTGATTGCAACCACGTAAAAAAAAGTGCTAAAACATTCTGCTGGTTTTTACATCGATCAATACACCCCTTCTACTTACGGCATTTTACGAAATCTCTTAATTTTTAATATTAATTAAAACTCTATGCCTTATTTATTTACCTCCGAATCAGTATCAGAAGGTCACCCGGATAAAGTGGCTGATCAGATTTCAGATGCATTAATTGATAACTTCTTAGCCTGGGATCCTGATTCAAAAGTTGCCTGTGAAACTTTAGTTACAACAGGTCTTGTTGTTTTAGCTGGAGAGGTTAAGTCTCAGACTTACCTTGATGTGCAAAGAATTGCCCGTGAAGTAATTCGCAAAATTGGCTACACAAAATCTGAGTATATGTTTGAGGCTGAATCATGTGGTGTTATCTCTGCAATACATGAGCAGTCTGCTGATATCAATCAGGGAGTAGACAGGGTTAACAAACAAGATCAGGGTGCTGGCGACCAGGGAATGATGTTTGGATATGCAACAGGCGAAACTGATAATTACATGCCCCTGGCTTTAGATCTTGCACACAAACTATTAACAGAACTTGCTGTACTTCGCAGGGAGAATTCTGCTATTAAATATCTGCGCCCTGATGCAAAATCACAGGTAACAATAGAATATAGTGACGACCACAGACCAATTCGTATAGAAGCTATCGTGGTATCGACTCAGCATGATGACTTCGATACAGAAGTAAACATGCAGAAAAAAATTCAGCATGACATTATTTCTATTTTAATACCAAGAATAAAAAAACAACTTAAACCAGAGCTTCAGGTGCTTTTCACTGATGCAATCAAATATCACATCAATCCTACAGGAAAATTTGTAATAGGAGGTCCTCATGGAGACACCGGATTAACAGGTCGTAAGATCATTGTTGATACCTATGGTGGTAAAGGTGCACATGGTGGAGGTGCATTCTCAGGAAAAGATCCTTCAAAAGTGGATCGTTCAGCAGCTTATGCAACCCGTCATATTGCTAAAAATCTGGTTGCCGCAGGAGTTTGTACCGAAATTCTGGTACAGGTATCTTATGCAATTGGGGTAAAAGATCCAATGGGAATATTTGTTGATACTTATGGAACAGCAAAAGTTGGACTAAATGATGGTGAGATTGCACAAAAAATATCCTCTATTTTTGACATGACTCCATACGGAATCGAAACCCGCTTAAAGCTTCGTAATCCAATCTATTCAGAAACTGCAGCTTACGGACATATGGGGCGTCAAAGTGAAGTTGTAAGCAAAACATTCCTGGGAAACAATGGAGATAGTAAAACTATGGAAGTTGAGCTTTTTACATGGGAAAAACTGGATTATATTGATCAGGTAAAAAAAGCCTTTAATCTGGCTTAATACCTAATTTTAGTACTTTAAAGCCTTCTATCTTTACAGAAAGAAGGCTTTTTTATTTAATATTGCACAATATAACTGAATGAGCTTACCACTAACACATCAGAAATAAAATCAAGCTCATTAAATCCCACAAATGCGTGGCATAAAAATAAACACATACTGATGAAAAATCAGAACCTAAATCCCTGGAAAACCCTTTCCAGTGAAAAAATCTATGAGAATCCATGGATTAGTCTGACTGAACATCAGGTAATTAACCCTGGCGGGGGGAATGGAATTTACGGTGAAGTCCATTTTAAAAATCTGGCTATTGGAATTATCCCACTGGATGAGGAAAATAATACCTGGCTAGTCGGACAATATCGCTTCCCTTTAAAACAATATAGCTGGGAAATTCCGGAAGGGGGTGGTTTACTTAATGATGATCCGCTTCTAAGTGCGAAAAGGGAACTTTTAGAAGAAACAGGAATTGAAGCCGAAGAATGGCTGGAAATCCAAAAAATTCATTTATCTAATTCAGTGAGTGATGAGCTGGGTATCATTTACCTTGCCCGACAACTAAGCTTTGGCGAATCAAGTCCGGAAGAAAGCGAAGATTTAATTGTTCGTAAATTACCTTTTGAAAGCGCTTATCAAATGGTTTTAGATGGCGAAATAACAGATTCACTAAGTATTGCAGCAATTTTAAAGTTGAAAATCATGTTTTTAACTGATAAACTGGTTTAATTGATGGTTTCTCATTCATTAATATAATTATATGAATAAAATTTTCGGCTATATCTTTTCACCAATTCACTATTTGCTTTTTGGTTTTTTTGTTTGTCTTTTTCATCCAATACAATGGGTATGTTTTAAACTGGGTGGTCAAGAATCTCACAAAAAATCAGTCGACATGCTGAATTTCTTTCTGGTGAGCACCTATTACTTACTCGGAAGTTCCATAAGCTTCAAAAATCCCTACAGTTTACCTGAACACCGTCCGATCATATTCATATCCAATCACCAAAGTTTGTACGATATCCCACCTCTGATCTGGTTTCTCAGGAAGTATCATGCTAAGTTTATATCAAAAATTGAATTAACAAAGGGAATACCCAGCGTTTCATTCAATTTAAAATATGGAGGCGGAGCTAATATTGACAGAAAAGACAGTAAACAAGCCGTTGCAGAAATTGTTAAACTAGCGGAAAGAATGAAAGCCAACAATTGGTCTACAGTTATTTTTCCTGAAGGAACCCGCTCAAAGGATGGTAAATTAAAGCCATTTGCTATTGGTGGTGTTGCTACAATTTTAAAAAAGTGTCCAAATGCACTTATAGTACCCATTGTAATCAGAAACTCCTGGAAACTGGTGCAATACGGGGCATTCCCATTAAGCTTTGGAGAAAAAATGAGTTGGGAGATTCTGGAACCCATGGAACCTGAAGGCAAATCAATGGAAGAAATTATGAGCTTTGCGGAAGAGTCTATAAAAAAGTCTTTATAAAATTAAGCGAAATAAATCTATCCTATATTCTTGTCTTCAATCTGTTTAAAGAAATAATCTCTGTAGGTATCACCTATTGGGATCGTTTTATCCACGATCTGAATTCTGCTTCGCTCTATACTTTCAATCTTTCCCAATGAAATGATATAAGACTTATGAACCCTGATAAATGATTTAGGTGGAAGGGATTCCTCCATTTTTTTCATATTCTGAAGGGTAATTATCCTTTCTGTTCCAGTAAAAATTGATATGTAATCTTTGAGGCCCTCAATATAAAGTATATCATCAAGGTATATTTTCTGGATCTTATGTTCGGTTTTTACAAAAATAAAGTCATGATTGTTTTGTTGAACTGAGGGCAGTTCGGGGACAGGTGGATGATTATTGCCTTTATTTTGGAGAACTTTTTGAGCCGCTTTATAAAAACGATCAAAGGCTATTGGTTTAAGCAGATAGTCTACGACATCAAGTTCATATCCATCAAGCGCATATTGCGAATAAGCCGTAGTTAGAATAACATCACACTTGCCATTTATTATCTTCAAGAATTGAATTCCTGTCAATTCGGGCATCTGAACATCTAAAAAAACAAGATCAATAGCCCCGCTCTGAACCAGAGATAAGCCCTCGATAGCACTGGTTGTGGTTTTTGCCAAAGTCAGAAATGGAACTTTTTTGATATAATCCTCTAAAATATCCAGGGCCAGAGGCTCATCATCAACTACCAGGCAACGTATCATTCTATAAATTTAGATATAATTCGCAATTATAAATATCATTCTTATCCTGAATATGCAGTTTGTAATTGTCTTTGTATAACAAATCCAGCCTCCTGCGAACATTTTGCAAGCCTATACCACCTGTTTCATCCTTATTAAGATTGCTTTTTTTATTAATTGTACTGAAGTATAACTTACCAGGCTCTATGTTTAAAAGTATACTTATTGGCACTTCCTTATCAGTCGCAACTCCATGCTTAAAAGCATTTTCAACAAAAGAAATAAGGACCAGTGGTGTGATCTTTTGTGCCTCTACCTCTCCGTTTATTTCAAATTTGATAAAACTATTGTCCTTAAATCTTAACTTTTGAAGTTCAATGTAATTTTCAAGATATCGGATCTCATCTGCAAGAGCTACTTTATCTTCATTACTTTCATAGAGCATATATCTCATGATCTCCGATAGTTTTAATATAGCCTCTGGAGTTTTTCCGGATTTCTGGTATGCCAATGAATAGATATTGTTTAATGAATTAAACAAAAAGTGAGGATTGATCTGAGATTTCAAAAATGCCAGCTCGGAAATCAGCTTTTCATTTTCGAGATTACTCTTAATTTTTTCATTTAAAAACCAGTCGGTAACGAATTTTAAAACAGCGCTGAGGAAAATAAACAGGCAACTTACAAATGCAGCACTCATAAAATAGTCCCAGAATGCCATGATATGCTTCCCGGAATCCCGCTTAATTACAATATCATAGAAGTAATAAGCTAAACCACATTTCACAAATGAAGAGACGAGTACCAAAGAAATTATGACAATTGCACACCATAAATATTTTTTCCTGTTCAGGAAAGTGGGAAGAATAAACAGATAATTTATATAAAAGATCGTGATATTGATTATTCCGAAATAGACAAAAACTACAATTGTCTTTTGCACAATCTTACCATTACTACCCATATACATAAATAATAATAGTAATGCGATCCAAACAATGATATGAGTAAGAACCCGCATAGATTTATTCATAATCGAATTTAGCTTTTCCGCTGTTTTAAAGTATCTGGTTTCGACCAACTGGCAAAATCAATCTGCCAACAAGCAAATAAAAGCTATTAATTACTTGATGCAGGAATATTACCGTTGGTCTGTAAATATTGCCCCTTGGTCTAATAGATTTTAGCAAGAGTTTTTTTAATTATTTATTTGTTCTATCAAAAAAGGAAAATATGAAAAAGTTAACCAATTGCGTATCTCCATTCATAATGTTACTTGTTCCATTATTCCTGCTCATTGGATTATTGGTTACAAATCTTAATAAGGAGATCCCTCTTGAAAAACAGAGTGCCGGATTAAAACTTCAGGTGCCTTCATTCAAGAGCCTGGTCAGCACTGTCCTCAAATAATAGATGGCGCCAGAACTGATTATTGAAACCAGAGATCTATCCTTTCAATTTGGTAATCAGCTGATTCTTGATCAGGTCTCACTCAATGTCAGAGAGGGAAGTATTTATGGATTTCTTGGACCAAACGGTGCAGGTAAAACCACAACCATTAAGGTACTGCTTAATCTTTTACAGACTGAAGATGATAAGGTATTCCTTTTTGGCAAAGACCTGAATAAAAATCGAATAGAAATACTTTCTGAGATCGGTTCCTTAATTGAGCAACCGGCAATATATTCTCATCTATCCGGAAAGGAAAATTTACTGAACAGAGCCATGCTGCTGCGTCTAAACTCCACAAGGGTTCTTGAAATGCTCGAGCTGGTAAATCTGACAGAACATGCAAATAAAAAAGCCGGCAAGTATTCACTGGGCATGAAACAGCGCCTTGGAATTGCGCTAGCACTTCTCCATGATCCTAAATTACTTATTCTTGATGAACCTACTAACGGTCTTGATCCCAATGGAATACTCGAAATGAGACAACTTCTGCGCAAACTGGTGGCAGAGCAGGGAAAAACCGTTTTTATTTCCAGTCACCTACTTTCGGAAGTCGAGAAAATGGTTACTCATATTGGAATCATTAACCGTGGGAAATTGGTTTTTCAGGGAACCATTCAAGAACTCCATTATGTAAGTAAGGAACAACTGGAGATTCAAACCAGTGATCTTAACAGTTCCAGGGATCTTTTATGCAGAAATGGATATCAGGCAGAAATCTCAATAGATAGAATTATCATACCCTACTTATCAGAAAATCACAGTGCAGAAATAAATAGCTTACTTGTAAAGCATGATCACAAAGTTTACAGCCTGACCATGAGTAAACAAAATCTGGAAAATTTATTCCTATCCATTACTCAACTATAAAATGCAGGGATTCTTACTTTCAATACAATCTGAATTCTATAAAACAAGAAAAACCCTTACTTTTCTTTCAGCGATATTATTACCACTGATTTTATGTATCCTGATTACAACAGGCTTTTATAGTCATGCTGATAAAATAATGTTTCTTTCTGCCAAATTGCAATGGTTCAGATTCACCGGAGCATTTTTAGGAGTGATGGGCAGCCTCATTCTTCCAATCCTGATTATTTTCCAGACTTTTTCAGTCAATAACATTGAACACCGGGCTGAAATGTGGAAAAGCCTGTTCTCTCTTCCTATACCCAAATGGAGTATATATTCTGCCAAATACTTTTATGTGATATTTTTGAATGCACTCTGCTTAACATTATTTGCCAGCTTTATTATTGCCTCAGGCTTATTATTGAATGTTTTAAATCCCGAATTGAAATTCAGCCAGTTTGATATCTCAGGTATTCTGTTCAAATTACACCTTAAACTCTTTCTGGCCTCCCTCGGAATCTTGTCGATACAATTTTTATTTAGCCTGCTTTGGGCGGATTTCTTAAAGCCAATGGGGATTGGCTTCGTGTTTACTATTTTCGGAATAATTACTGCCAATATGGGCTGGAAATACGCATATACAATTCCATATACACACCCGGTGCTGGCATTGCAAAGTATGATGAAACAGGTTCTGAATAATAAGAATGAACAAATGGAGTTCGACCTGATGAGCCGGGAGATTTATGTGAGCCTTGCTGTAGCAGCACTAACATTCATCATTGGCTATTTTGTTATCCAAAAACGCAGTATTAAATAATCATCGAACCGACTTTGGAATTACCACCAGACTTTCATGTCCTTCAGCATCTACCGATTGAACACCAAAATAATAATTGTCTTTTGAGTAATTCAGGATGGCGGTGTTGCCTGTTATGAAGAATTTCTTCTCCCACTCCGGACTAGTAGTCTCTCTCATCACCACATAAAATCCTGCTGGTTTCTCTCCTACCGGGTTGTCCCACTTAAGCTCAGTCTTATTGGTAAGTCCGCTGGTGACAACACCCACATTTAAAGGCTCACGCGGAGCAAGAGCAAGATTTGCCAGGGAGGCAAGATTCATTCTTGTCACTTTCTGAGTGT
>Ga0123337_10000592_pt1 | contig 58299 bp, 58 predicted proteins | sample frozenSSSSmetaG_FD_89792 | JGI IMG/M metagenome (GOLD analysis project Ga0123337, IMG submission 89792) | Glacier valley bacterial and archeal communities from Borup Fiord, Nunavut, Canada, to study Microbial Dark Matter (Phase II) -... | ecosystem: Environmental > Aquatic > Freshwater > Ice >... | reverse complement strand
CTGCCTACAACAATTGCACTATTCCTATAAAATGCGCAAAGTTATAAAGTAAAATTCCTCAGTCGAATCCAAAGCCTAGCCGCCAAGGAGATCAATTGAGGAATTTTCAAGGGAGGCCTAATTCTTAGACCGCCGATGCGAACATCCACCTTTGAAATTGATCATCCCATTTTGCACCTAGGCCAAATACTTTCTCAAAGCATCCTCAATCATAGAATAAGGTGCTATGAATGGTTTTTTGTGAATGGTAACGACAAAATTATTATTTTCTACGATGTAGCTCCCTTCCACGTCTCCGATTTTTGCAGGCACCACAAATTCACCCTGTGATGTATCACCTGAGAAGGAGCCTTCTGCTTTTTCAATTGCATTTTGTGCTTTGCTGATAATGTCTTCTGCCCCTCCGTGGAAGGGAACCTCAAAAGTATGAGCCATAATAAACCTGGTGCTTACTGATACAAAAATTTATGATTTTGGTGCAAGTTAAACTCTTTGACAATAGCTTTTGTAAAAACAGGCAGATCGTCCACATTTCTGCTGGTTATTAACCCGTCACTATTCACCAATGCTTGATCAACCCAGATCGCCCCGGCATTTTCAAGATCCATCCGAATGGAGCCAGCAGAAGTCATTTTTCTTCCCGCTACTACTTCGGCATCGATCAGGATTTGTGAGCCATGACAAATTGCAGCTACGGGCTTGTGGGTAACGAAGAATGCATACACAAATTCCAGGGCGTTGGCATTCACCCTCAAAATATCGGCATTCATGACACCACCCGGCAACAATAAGGCGTCATAATATTCCGCTCGCGCCATACTTAAAGGAACGTCAACTTCGTAACTTTCTCCCCAGTCTACCCGATTCCACCCCCTCACGTTGTCTTTATTTGGTGATATAATGTGGGTGACTGCTCCGGCTTCGGAAAGCACTTTTCTTGGGCAGGTCATTTCTACCTGTTCAAATCCGTCAGCGATCAGGATGGCAACCTTTAATAAATTGGGGGACTGTTGCATGATTCGTTCGTGTAATGGTGGATTAAGGATCAACTCAGAATTACACAAAAAATATGCCACATAATACAAAATCTACCCGTTGTGTTTTGACCAAAAAAAAACCGTTGCGTTGTCACCCCAGTCCTACAAAAAGTGTTTACGGATGGTACAGTTTATGAAAAATTGTACCATATAAATTTGCCTTCATGATTATCCTATTTCCCTATTTCCATCAAAAAAATCGGAGGTGCTAAGCTTTCGCCAGACACCTCCGAAGATTTGAAACTATTGAAAGGTCAATTATTTTTTCCGCTTCCTCCAAGCGATGCTGGCGCTCCTGCCGCGGGAGTTGCCGCTTTGCCTTTTGAAAAATCCCCTGCCTTGATAATGGTGAATTTAGAATAATCAATGTGTTTTTGCATCGCTGCTTTCACCTTTTCAGGCGTTAGCGCCTCCACATTTTTTTCAAATTCAGCGTCCCACTGCATGGTACGGTTCACGTACAGGTTGTTCGAAAGCGAAGTAGCCAGGCCTGCATCCTGAGCCCTGTTTACCTGCCTCGATTGCAGATATCCCGATTTAGCTGCTTTAAGTTCGTCTGCAGTAAAGCCGTCCTTCAACGCCTTGTCGATTTCTTCTTTGAAGGCCACTTCCAGTTTTTCAGCATTCTGAGGAGCATAAATCGCATAAGACATAAATGTTCCGCTTTTGTCTAAAGGGCTTGCCGAGAATTGCGACCCAACGCCATAACTCAATCCATCTTTCTGACGAATACGGGTCGCAAGGCGTGAGTTCAAAAATCCACCTCCCAACATATAATTAGCCAGCACCAATGCCGGGTAATCGGGGTCGGTATCTTGTAAAGGCATGTTCATCCCGGCTACGAACATAGCATTCGCCTTATCCGGCGTTTCGATCGCTTTGTTTTCAGGTTTAACACTTATGTATGGAGATGCAATCCTTGTAAAAGGTTTCGCGCTTTTCCATGAACCAAATTCATCTGCAATGATCTTCTGAATCTGCGCCTGATCAAAATCGCCTACTACGGAAATGGACGCATTGTTCGCTCCATAAAAATCCTTGTGAAACTGCTTGAGCTGATCAAGGGTCGTGGCTTTGATATCCGCAACGGCTTCATCAAAAGTGGATATGTAACGAACATCGCTCTTTGCGTACGGAGTTACGATACGGCGGTATTGATTCATTGCAATCGCCTGCGGTTCACTCCGCTGCGACTCGATACCAGCAAATTCCTCCTGTTTCAATTTTTCAAATTCACTTTCATCAAGCGCGGGCGTTTTCAATACCTCTGCAACCAATTTCATTACAGCTGGTAGATTTTCACGGGTGGTTTCAATGCTTGCTCCCGCCTGATTGGCCGCTCCAAAGAAACTGACCCTTGCTTTAAGATTATCAAAAGCATCCTTCAATTGCTGCCGCGTCTTCGTTTTCGTTCCCCTATCGAGCATAGAACCCGTCAGGTCAGAAATCGTTGCCTTGTTAGTCAGTGATTTTTCGTCCCCATAACGAAGCGTAATTCTCGCGGCGACAATGTTACCCCGTGTTTTTTTGGTCAGAAGTGCCGTTTCAATGGTGTTAGGCTTTTCAACACGCGTTGTTCTGGAATCGATGTTTGCGGGAGACGGGTCAAAAGCTTCACCTTCTGCTACTACGGCCTCTCCTTTATAGTTCTTCACAAGTTCTGCCACATCAGGAGCCACTGGAATCTCAGCGCGCACCGGACTTGCCTCAGGCACAAATGTTCCCAGGGTACGGTTTGAAGGTTTAAAGTATGCTTTCGCAACCCGGTAGACATCATCAGCGGTGACCTTCCGGATGTTGTCCCGGAAAAGGAAAGCCAGTCGCCAGTCACCCGTCGCGATCGCTTCACTTATACTCAAGCCAACACGTTCTGAATTACGAAATTGCAAATCCCAGTTTTTCAAAATCGTTGTTTTAGCACGTTCAACATCTTCCGCACTTGGCTTTGTTGCTGCAGCGGAATCGAGCGTGGCTACAAACGCCTTCCGGGCTTCGTCCAGTGATTTTTCCTTTAAAACCTCCGCGCCAAACAGCACCATTCCGGGATCAAATAATTCGAAACTTCCGCCGAATACAGAAGATGCCTTCTTCGTGTTCACCAAATTCTGGTAAAGTTTACCATTGGGTTCAGTGCTCAGTACCTCGGTAAGCACTTCCATCACAGGATAGTCGGCATGAGCCCCAGGCATAATGTGGTAAGCCGCCATCACCATTTGTACATCCCCGGTTCTTTTCAACTCTACGAACCGCTCTCCATCCTGAGTTGGCTCAGTGGTATATGACTTCGGCATCACACGGGTAGGTTTGGCTAGTTTGCCGAAATAATCATTAATCATCGCCAAGGTTTTCAGCTCATCCATCTTTCCTGCAACGGTTAGGACGGCGTTATCAGGTTGGTAATATTTTTTATAAAAAGCCTGAAGATTTTCAATCGGTACACGTTCTATGTCCGATCTGTTCCCGATCGTCGATTTCCCATAATTATGCCATAAAAAGGCGCCGCTCAGAACGCGCTCCATCAGCACTCGGAAGGGATTATTTTCTCCCGATTCAAATTCGTTACGGACCACACTAAATTCACTATCAAGATCCTTTTTGGCTATAAATGAATTCACCATACGATCCGATTCAAGATCCAGTGCCCATTTCAGATTTTCCTCCGTCGCCGAAAAAGTCTCAAAGTAGTTGGTACGGTCGTACCAGGTTGTTCCGTTCGGCCTTGTTCCATGCTCAGTCAGTTCCTGCGGGATATTCGGGTGTTTGGGTGTCCCTTTGAAAACCATGTGTTCAAGCAAGTGAGCCATACCCGTTTCGCCATAGCCTTCGTGTCGCGAACCCACAAGATAAGTCATGTTCACTGTAATCGTGGCTTTAGAAGGATCGGGAAACATCAGCACCTTGAGGCCGTTTTCGAGATTATACTCTGTAATTCCTTCAACGGAAGCTATTTTCTTTACCCCTTTGGGAAGCTCCTGCGCCGAGATTGGCGAAGCAACAATACCTGCTAGTATCACGCCGAACGCCGCAGTTCGGTTCATGATTGTTCTTATTTTAAATTTGATGGCCATTTAGATGAGCTCAGTTTGTACATAGAATTCTTGAAAATAACTCCGAAATTTTCGCCAAACAATTATTTTATGATAAACGGCGGAAGAAAGCACCTTAATAGGCTCCAAATCCAGCCCTTGTACGTTTTTTTTGCAACAACACAGGTTCAATGACAGTATCTGAAAGCAGAAGCTCGAGTCAAACGCTACATATTCCCTGCTCTATTGGGAATTGACGAAGAAGATTATCAGTTTTGTAAACATGTTCATAAAATGCCTGATGACCCAACGTAAAATAATAACTGGCTTCGTGTTGCTTGTTTGCACCACGTTGATTTCCTGCGGTATTCCTATTACAACAAGCACTAAATATCCCATTGATGTACTTTATGAAAATCAACCCATGGAGCGCCCTTATTCGGAAATCGGCTGGGTTGAAATTAGCAGTGAAGATTCGCTAACCGCGGAGCAAACACGGGATAAGAGAATGATGCAACGTGGCAATGACGCAAAAACAAAAGAACTGCTTACAGCCAGGCTCGTGATAAAGGCACAAAAAATTGGCGCCAATGCGATCATCAACGTTCAGTACAAATATTACACAACAGTCAAGAATGAAGGCTACATACTGAAGGGCCTGGCTGTTCGCTACCGTGGTGAGTAGTATGAAATCACACTTGTGTTTGTGCACTGCCAGCCAAAAAAAGATATTTGCAAATCCGAAATCCTAATATTCATAGCTAACAGCCAATAGCTATTAGCCAACAGCTAAGAACCATGCTTTTCACAGCCAATCTATCCGATATGCCCATTGAGGCGGAGTCCAGGGTGATTATCCGTTTCCAGGACTGCGATCCGCTGATGCACCTGAACAATTCCAAATATTTCGAGTATTTCTTCAACGCGCGAGAGGATCAGGTGTCCAAGCTTTATGGTTTTAGCTATGAAGCCATGTTCAGGGAATTGAAGACCAGCTGGGTGGTGTACCAGCATCAGATTGCATACGTTCGTCCGGCATTGATCAGTGAGTGGGTGCGGATTACATCCCGTGTTATTTATTACAACGAGGATACGATGGTAACCGAATATTTCCTGACCAACGATGCCCGCACACAACTTAAAACCATGTTGTGGACGACTTCAAAACACATCAGTATCGAAACAGGCAAACGGATTCCACATCCGCAGGAAGTTATGGAGTACCTTGCCGCAACCTGTGTACCAAATCTGGACTTTGAAAATTTAGCTTTTAACGACCGAATTCACGCCATCAAACATGCGCTTGCAGAAGGGACTAACGCGTAATGCTTTGCCGGGATATTAATTTGTTGCCAGTGGAATCAACCTGGGTAGAATCCCGGGGCACAATGAAGGGGATCTGTAAAGTTGGCTTTGGGATCGGTGCGAACCTATTGAAGCTGTGCGTAAACTGAAAGCTGAAACCACCCGTCGTTACAGTATTATTTACCAAAGCATTCTGAATATTTCGGTTGTACGCTTTGGCCCGAATTGAGCCATTAGGTGTTAACCAATATTCGAGAGTCCACTCTCCCAACAAACTGGTGGCATCGTATTGACTCGCACCAGCTACCGTTGTCCCCGAACTGATCCGTCCGTCACGTGTAACCCGAAACCGATCATTCAGAAAACGATAGGAGAACCTAAGCTGAACATTATTCAAAGCATTTTGATCGAGGGACAGACCTGTCACACCTACTTCCAGATTTTCGTTTACCTGTGAAGCCCATCGGCTGATCTGATTGGATACCAGCTCACTGATGCTATTGCCCAGCATATTTTGATACCCAGTGCCCTGACCTAAACTCGCCTCCGGCTGCAGTTGATTCATCACAAGTAAACTGCTCACTTGTAGACTGAGTTGCTGCTCATCGGCTTTCAGTCGGCTTTGAAAAGCTTCAATCTGTCCCCGGTATGAATTCAGCGACGGATTGTCGAGAATCTTCAGGTCATATTTGATCTGCGGATTCATCAGGCCCTCGGAAAGGCCGATTGTAACTTCCACAGGATAACGTCTTGACAAGGCCTCGTTTCCGCTGAGTGAAGTACTGCTGGTTGACGCGGCAGGCAAAACACCGATCAGCGAAACCATTTGTGTATAGCTGGCGGTGACATTCAGCTGTGCCCCATAAGGATCACCCGACCAGGTAATACGGCTCCCCGACTTGATCACAAACTTTTTGTTGATCACATTCTGGAGTGTAAAATTATAATCCCCCCGATCAATCTCGTAAGTTCCCGTCATGGTAAAATCACCCTGCGTATCAATGTTCATATTAATCCTTCCCCTTCCGAAGGCTCTGATAATATCACCGGTTTGCCTGTCAAGAATGATCTCACAGGACGCGTCTGGAGTCAGATTAAAGTTGAAATCCATCTTGATTCCCCCCGCCACCTTGCGACCAGTCTCTTCCGATGATCCTACAACACTGCTGTCCACTGCCGGCAGCTTACTTACAAATTGAATGTAGTCCTGAGTAGCAACTTCCGTGGCGCCGTCTAAGGGAATATATATTTTGGTACCCTTGTTACTGGTAGCGTTGGCTTCGATTTTCATGTTATCAATAGGCCCGTAAATACTGGCCTGACCCGTGACGAAAGCCGTTCCATAAAAACTGTCTGCGTCTTTATCACGTGCGGTCGTATTCAAAATCTTGAAATTCCGGAGATCCGCATTAAAGCCAAGCGTGAAATATTTGAATCCATCATGAAAGACTCCACCACGCAAAGTAGCGGTATTCCCATCTGTATCCGTCAATATCATATTATTCACGGAAATCTCACTTTCACTGAAAGTTACTTTATCGTTGAATGTAAAGACAGATTGCAGATAATCAAATTTCATTCTCCCTTTGTCGACCATCAGCGACCCCGACAATACAGGTGCATTAACCACACCCTTTATGGACACAACACCTTGTGCGGTCCCACTGATATCCGATACAAGGTCTTCTGCAAATGGCTCGAGTGCCTTGAGATCCACCTGGCTGAATACGGCCTTCATATTCAAACTGTTGCTGGTAAGCTCGGGATTATACGATCCTGTCAGCGTAAAAACCTTCCTGGTATTTTTGTTGAGTTGGGCATCCACAAGAAGCTGGCTCGCATTCTGATCCCATTCACCTGTTCCCGACAGGTTTCCAAATTCATATTTTCCGTAGCCCAGCGCCTCAATGTTAAAGCCGGCGTCTAAAACGACACTTTTATACAGATCACGAACTTTTGCCGATCCATCCATGATACCTCCCAGCTTGGTTTCCAGAACGGTATTGAGCGTGGCAAGTTTAAAATTCTTAATGTCAATGGATAATGTCCTTTCCGGATCCTCAGAAATCAAACCATTTGCAGACAACACTTGCTTTCCGTTTGTTAAGCCAAGGTTACTGAAGTTTACGTCACTGCCAACGATCGAAATCAAACTATTCGATGGCATGTTCCACTCTTCGTCCAGCAGGTTCAGCTTTGAGTTTTTAAAACCGATATCCAGTCCTTCGGGCAAAAAACGTATTTCACCGGCAAGATTGGCTTTGTTTGTACTTTTAACCTGCCGGAGACCTCCGTTGAAATCGATGTGATCAACATCCCAGGTCCCTTCTAATTCCATTTTTTCAGTTGGCACTAAAACGCTGATCTGCTGTTGCGATGATGTCACCAAAGCCGATGCCAGAACTTCTGCGCTATTCACAAATTTCGATGTCGTGATATCGACTTCTGCATTTACAAATTCATTTTTCCCATACCTCGTGGTGTCAGCGGTTGATGTCAAAGTAAGAAAAGCAGTGTTGTCCATTTTAAACATTCCTTCTGCTTTTGCTCCGGGCGAAACATAAATATTAGGGCTCATAAAGGCTAAAAACCGTGACAAATTTTTGGTTTCAACCTGATAATCAATCTCGTACTTATGCTTTACAAGTTGTCTGGTTTTCTTGGCATAATAGGCCGTTCTGTCCGCTTCATTCTCAAAAAAGTAAAGCTTGTATTCAGCAAGCAACTGACTCAGATCATTCCATGCCTCGGTGGGAAGAAAATCACCTTCAGCTTTTGCAGTCAGGAACTCACTTTCCAGCTGTAATGTGCGAACTTCCTTATTTTGCGAAGAACTAAGTAGCAATGTATCAATGACCAGGTTTCGCTCCTTTTTCGCAGTGAGTAAAAATGTGTTCAGCAGCTTCGCATTACCAACAAGCTCATCAACATTGTTTCCGCTAACTCTTACGTCCAATTCTGTGCGAAGTGTAATGGTATCTTTTGTAAAGCCCAAAGCATTTAAATTGACTCTTTCAACAAGCCCTTTTACATCAAATGCATTTTTGGGTTTGGAGAGATCAAATTCCCCTTCCAGACTGACGACAAAATTGGAATCTCGCGCATTAACCATCCCATTGAAATACTGATTTTGCAGGTTACCCTTCAATCGTATATTTCTGTAATTATAGTCCTGGAACCCCACTCTGCTCACAATAGCGTCCATATCGGTCATCGCGTACTTCAGTTCAAGACCCTTTCCGTGTATGTCCCCGGAAAAATCCAGTTTCTGCCACGTTTTGGAGTCATCCAGAAGTGTTCCAAGCTCAAAATCTGATGTTTTTATGTTTCCTGAATAAGTTGTCGACTTGGCATCCGAAATATGAAAGGTCAAATCTCCCGACACCCTGCCCAAATTTGATGCCGCTGATGCATTCACAGCGAAATCTTCAACAGTACCTTTGAACGTCCCATTTAATAATGTTACACCAAATTTCTTCAATGTTTCGTGCATATCCCATTCAGGATAATACTGAATGATATCTCCGGGTTCCACCGCTGACGAAGACAGACCAATGTCCATCTGAATTCCTTCAATCTTTGGAAATCCTTTGAACCCGAAGAATCCCTTTAAACGACTATTCTTTCCAAAATGAATATCGGCGTCAGACAATTTGAAATCGTCCACTTTCCCGTTAAAATCGCCGGTTAGCTGCCACGTCTCATGCAACTTATCTACATATTCGGAAAAAAGGCCCAGGTCTCCGGAATGAATGTAACTTCCGATAAAATGGGCTCTCAGAAATACTTTGTGATTGAAATCGCCCAAATCCCCTGAGCGGTTATAATGAAAGGTGATATCGTCCGTCAAAAATGAATTGCCGATGTAAGCACTGAGTTGTTTCAGCTCCATTTTTTTCTGACAAAACAAAAACCGGGTATCCAGATCCTTCATAGTAAGCCCTGTCTGCCGATCAATGGTACAGAGGTTATTGGCCTGAAATGAAATCGTGTCACCCTGAGCCAGGAAATTCCTGAGATTCCCATTCAGCTTATTCAGTTCAAAATGCGAGTAATCAAAAATTCTGGCACCTCTGCGATGTACTTCTCTGGGGTCATCATATTTGAAAGTACCATCGATGATCTGGGATTTCCCGATTGTGAACGGCGTATTGTTTTCAGGGGCATTGGCAGGTCTTGGAATGCCCGACGAAGTGATCTCGCCAATCCGTTCAATGAAACCATCAATATTAAGTGACCCCGTTCCGGGAACAACGATAAGATGTACAGCAGGCTGATACAAGTTCACTTCATCGAGGTGTATTTCGTTGTCCGAATTCTCGATGATATTTTCCAGATTCAAATTGACGTCAATTCTACCGACATCAATCATATCCTGCTTACTGGAATCTTTAACAGACACGCCTTCAAGGGATATTACGTCAAACCATTTGATATTTACCTTCTCAATAGTGATGGGATATCCAAGCTTTTCGGAAATATTGCTGGCGACTGCCTGAACGGCGAATGTTTGAACAGAAGGAAGCTGGAGTGCGATCGTAGCGATTCCAAGCGCCAAAAGCGCAAAAATCATTAATACGACCAGACCGTCGATGAGACCCTCCAGAAATTTTAGCATATGTAACAGCAGATACCCGGTATCCGCAGGCTATTCAATTGTGGAATTTAGTACGCTATTCTATTAAAATACATGATTCTGGTGCCGACTGATAGCAAGCGGCCGGAATCTCTTATTTTAAATACTTATTTTTGTAAAATATAATTCAAATTACATGATCATTCTCGCTATTGAGTCATCCTGCGATGAAACTTCAGCAGCTGTCATTTCTAACGGCAAAATTCAATCCAATGTTGTGGCTACCCAACTCATTCACACATTATATGGTGGTGTAGTTCCGGAACTGGCTTCGCGAGCGCATCAACAACACATTCTTCCCGTTGTCGACAAAGCTTTAACCGATGCAAAAGTAACAAAAAAAGACCTGGATGCTATTGCTTTCACAAAGGGCCCCGGTTTGCTGGGGGCATTGCTGGTGGGCACTTCTTTTGCAAAAGCCATGGCGCTTGGACTTGATATTCCGCTCATTGACGTCAATCACATGCAGGCGCACGTTTTAGCACATTTTATCGATGAGCCAAAACCAGCATTTCCATTCCTTTGCCTCACTGTAAGCGGTGGACACACGCAGATTGTCCGGGTTGACAGCCCCTTGAAAATGGAAATTATCGGAGAAACAAGAGACGATGCGGTTGGGGAGGCGTTTGACAAAACAGCGAAGCTTTTAGATCTTCCTTATCCCGGCGGCCCGTTGATTGATAAAAATGCTGCAAATGGTGACCCTCTGAAATATCCTTTCCCGCTGCCCGAAATGCCGGGGCTGGATTTTTCATTCAGCGGTATCAAGACTTCATTCATGTATTTTTTACAAAAACAAACGAGGGAAAACCCATCATTTGTATCTGAAAATATGGACGATATCTGTGCAAGTATTCAATTTACCCTGGTTGATATTTTATTGAAGAAATTAAAAAAAGCATCAAGAGAAACCGGAATTACCGAGATTGCCATTGCCGGTGGCGTATCAGCGAATTCCGGTTTGAGAGCTTCGATTAAAGAACTTGGCGAAAAATTGAAATGGAAGGTCTATATTCCTGCTTTTGAGTATTGTACTGATAATGCAGCCATGATTGCGATGGCAGCCCATTACAAATTTCTTGCAGGTGATTTTTGTCCTCAAACAGTGAGCCCGATGGCAAGAATGGATTTCTGAAGGCGAATATTCAAAACAGAGGAACATGCTGCCTCCAACACCCTTTTCGATCATTCGTTCAGTGCGATCTGCTTTTCGCCTGACGGCAAGGACATGTTCATCGCCAGCGGATCCAGAACGGATCATGGTGAAATAAAGGATCACGAGGGTAGATATCCAAAGCTTCGGGAAATTGCATTGACTAGCTACATTTATAAACTTCCCGCCAACACGGAAAACTTATTTCTTCCAAATGACTCTACCCCTCTTGGGTCCATATGTGTACACAAGAGGGGTTCGAAATGCGTTCAGTCTTGCTTTTACTAAAAGTGGCGACCTGTTTAGTGTCGAAAATTCCGGTGAGCGCGACGATCCGGAGGAGATGAACTGGATCCGTCCCAACTCCCATTACGGCTTTCCATGGAAACTTGGCGAAAATGATACTCTGATGCAGTTTTCGGGCTACGACCCTGAAAAAGATAAGCTTCTCAATCACAACTACTCTGGTTATAAACTTGGTGCTTTTTACGATGACAAAATGTTTCCGGTAAAACCCAAAAATCTGACCTACCGTAAACCAATAAAAAATATGGGCCCAGATGGAGACAAATACCGGGATCCAACAAATGGTCAGGTTTTGGATGCGAGCGACAAAGGAACATCCATTACTTCGTTTACAGCGCACAGATCCACTCTTGGATTGACTTTCGACATCGGATTGACGCTTGGTGGTGAATATACGGGTAAGGCTTTCGTTCTCAGTTATCAATACGGCACGGACTCCTATGGACCCTTTGAAGATCCCGGCCATGATTTACTCATGTTGGATTTAAATAAAAATGCCGCAGGAGATGACTATGTGATGAAAGCATATCGCATTGCCATGAATTTTACTCAGCCCACTGATGCCAAAATCGTTGGTAACAAGCTTTACGTTCTACAAGTGTCGGGGCAAATGCTGGAGATCACTTTCCCAAAAGAAGTTGTTACTGCGACAAATCCATTGGAATCATTCTCTTTCAAAGCATTCCCCAACCCAACCAAAGGAACGCTGGTCGTCGAATTGCCTGAAAAACTTCAGGTCGTCAATCTCTCGATTATAGATATAAATGGAAGAGTTTTAACACAACAAGCAAGGCAGACCGAGCATGGAAAGGCGGAGTTGGATTTATCGCGTTTCAGTCAGGGAATTTACTTCCTTAAAGTCGAATCGGAATCCTATAACAAGGTTACTAAAATACTTATTAACCCATGAGATCGCTACTCGCAACGATTATTTTACTCATCTCAGCAACTTGGTTTTCCTGCGAAAACGGGAGCGTTGACTCCATTCCGCAGAACCCCGAATTCGCGAATTTCACACCATTAAGCGGTGGGAAGGGAACTATCATTACACTTAATGGAAAAGAGCTCGGCAACAACGTTGGCAATGTTTCACTCAAAATAAACGGCATTTCGGCAACTGTGCTAACTGTGAATGATACACAGGTAACGGCGACGGTTCCTCCCAAATCCGGCTTGGGCACATTAGAGCTATCGGTGAATGGGAAAATTTTAACGTCAACTGAAAAGTTTCGTTATCTCTATACCGCAACGACCAGCTATTTTACGGGCGGTACACAAGGCTACTCCGATGGACCTGCAAAATCGGTGAAGTTTGAGGGCCCCTACAATATTACCTACGATGCTAAAGGAATTATTCACGTTGTTGACTTAGGCAACTGCGCCATTCGCAGGGTTGAACCGGATGGCACTACTTCGACTTTAGCTGGCGCCCCTCAAGCGGGTTTCAAGGATGGAAAAGGCAATCAGGCCCGTATGCATTTCCCAATCGGCGTGGACATTGCTGCGGATGGCATTATTTATGTTGCCGATTCATACAACCACGCGATCAGAAAAATTGCTACCGATGGCAGTTTGACAACGATCGCCGGCAACCCTGAGCGTCCCGGACAATTGGATGGAAATATAAAAGATGCACAGTTCAAAACTCCATACGGGGTAAGAATGGATAAAAATGGCGTTCTCTGGGTCTGTGATTCCGAGAATGCTTTGATTCGGAAAATTTCAGCAGACGGGCAGGTAACTACTTTTGCCGGAAGCACAGAAGGGTTTGCGAATGGCAAGCTCCGTGATGCAAAATTTTACTACCCGGTGTATCTGACTTTTGATGAAGGAGGAAATGTTTTTGTGGCAGACAAACATAACCATTGTATCCGTAAAATCTCCTCTGATGGAATGGTGACCACATTTGCAGGAAAACCTGGTCAAAAAGGATGGGCTGATGGCAAGAGCACCGATGCTTCATTTAACCAGCCTAGCAATGTACAGATCGACAAGCTTGGAAACCTTTACGTGACAGATCTTTACAATCATTGCATTCGTCTTGTGTATTCTGATGGAGCGGTGACGACTCTGGCGGGTCAACCGACGGTGAATGGCTATTTGGAAGGAAAAGGAGATCAGGCAAAATTTTATCATCCCCAGGGAAGTGCGCTGGATAAAAATGGAGACTTGTATATTACCGATTCTTACAACAGTGTGATCCGCAAACTAACGATCGAATAATATCCTTGTTTTTTTACGGGCATCTCAATCAAAGCAACTATTTTTGCGCCCATAACAAACTACACTTCCTCATTGATGCACTTATCCGAAATATGGATTTATCCTGTTAAATCACTTGGGGGAATTCGGCTGACAAAGGCCCAGGTTGAAGAGAGAGGCCTGCAATATGACCGTCGTTGGATGATTGTTGATGAAAATGCAAGATTTATCACCCAGCGGGAAATTAATAAAATGGCGATTCTCGATGTCGCACTCACCGAAAAAGGGCTGCTGCTATCTCATCGATTTGAGTCTGAAAGTAACGTACTAGTCCCTTACAAGCCCGTTTCAGCTACCCCTTTGCAAGTTACAGTTTGGGATGATTCCTTAGAAGCTCTTACCGTTAGTAATGACGCGGACGACTGGCTTAGCAATCAGCTCGGTAAAAAAGTGAGTATCGTGATGATGCCCAAATCCACGGAACGCAAAGCAGATCCACGGTACGCGGTAAACGGAGAAAACGTGAGCTTTGCGGATGGTTTCCCTTTCCTGCTAATCTCGGAAGCTTCTCTTGAAGACCTCAATAGCAAGCTAAGCGAAGTTATTTTAATGAAACGTTTTCGACCAAACTTTGTCGTTTCAGGCGCAGAGCCCTTCGGAGAAGACGCCTGGAAATCCATACAGATCGGAACAATCGGTTTTAACGTTGTAAAACCCTGCGCCAGGTGTATCCTGACAACAATTAATCCTGAAACTGGTGAAAAGGGATCCGAGCCCCTCAAAACTCTGGCTTCGTATAGGAGAGTCAATAACAAGGTTCTTTTCGGACAAAACCTTGTTGCTTCACAAACCGGAACCGTTCGTGAAGGAGATGAAATAGCATTATTATAGTAAAGTAGAGCGCCCCAGTGAACGTTGATTATCAAAAAAAAATTAAGCAGTCTTCCTATAAATTCCTGCCGATCCATTTACAATGGTCCGGGCTTCACGTTCCAGCTAGTGCAATACTATTCTATGTTGTGTTTTGCCGCCTTCCCGACGGGAAAGCACCAATAAATGTATTTTTGTGCATAATAATCGGGCTGGTTGTTTTTTCAGTAAACAACATGTCAGGCTTTTTAAATACCGGAAAGCCTGGCCAGGTTTCTCACGCAAAACATGTCTTTCTTAAAAAACACAGGGCTATTTTTAGCAAGGTAATAGCGGTTTGTTTGTTATTAAGTGCCATCCTTTCCTGCTTTATTCCCTCACATCTTTGGAAATTCGGTGCAGGCATTTGCCTTTTAACAGCTATTTGTCTGTGCGGCGGCTATAAAATACCCCTTCAAAATTCAAAACAAGCCCTCATGGAGCCATTCATAGCTATTCTTTACGCTCTTGGCGTTTGGGGTTGTGCTCTGGTCTCGTCAGATTTCGAAAACCTGGAAAGTAATATCACAGGTCTCGTTTTTTTTCTCCTTACGCTTCAGATAACGCTCCTGCTGTCTCATTTCGAAGCCCTTGACCGCAATACCAAGCCAGGTTTGGCTCGGTGGCTGGGAAAACCTCGCACACGTTTTGTCATGTATATTGTTACAATTCTGGTCGGCATCATCTGTACTGCGTTGTGCCTGAAAACAGAATTCAGATACGTCCAACGTGTGTCGGTCATTTTTATGCTAATCACTTTTTTTCAGCTTTCGATCTTTATCAAGTCGAGCAAAGTTGAAAAACGTGTACATCTTTGGATGGCTGCCGAATTCTCGGTGCTCCTCCCGCTTTTGCTTCTTTAGATTTGGCGAACCTGGAAAACAAAAAAACGCACCGATGATGATGCGTTCCTATCCTTAAATTTCTTTAAATAGTTACTGTTGCGATTCCGGATCCACAGAACCAGCCGCCTGAAAGGGGCTTTTCATAATTCCTCTCTCTGAATTCCGGACAAAATTCACCACCTCATCCCGTTCGTTGGAAGGTGGTAATTCAAGCTCGATTTTCTGGAGAGCTTCCGCATTGTTCATCCCCCGCATATAGATATATCGGTAGATGTTCTGAATCTCGACGATTTTTTCATTGCTAAAACCACGCCGTCTCAGGCCAACAGAATTGATCCCAGCATAAGAAATTGGTTCACGGGCAGCTTTAGTAAAAGGAGGAACATCTTTCCGGACCAACGACGCACCAGACACAAAAGAATGTGTACCAATTTTAACAAATTGATGCACAGCGCTCAACGCACTGACAATGGCCCAGTCGTCCACGTGAACGTGTCCTGCCATTTGTACATTGTTACCAATAATACAATTATTCCCAACGCGACAATCGTGTGCAACGTGCGCATAGGCCATAATCAAACAGTCGGATCCCACAACGGTTTTCCAATGTTCTTCGGTCCCACGGCTAATCGTCGCATATTCCCTGATTGTAGTATTATCGCCGATGATCGTAAGCGTATATTCGTTGTGGTATTTCAGATCCTGAGGTGTCGCAGAAATTACTGCACCTGGAAAAATCCGGCAGTTTTTGCCGATTCTGGCTCCGGAATTTATCACCGCGTGCGATCCAATCCAGGTTCCTTCACCAATTTCCACATCTCTGTGGATCATAGCAAAAGGTTCAATTTCCACATTCCCGGCAATTTTTGCTTCGGGATGTATATAAGCTAACGATTCTGTCATTTTTTCTTTACTAAGCTAGCGATCATATCGGCTTCACATACAAGCTGTCCGGATACGTATCCCCGGCCACTCATTTTTACGATACCGCGTTTCATCGGCGACGTAAAAACACATTTAAATATTACAGTATCGCCAGGAAAGACATTCCTTCGAAACCGGCATGCATCTATACCAATTAAATACGGCCAGTAATTATCAGGATCTGGTACGCTGCTTAGCACCAATATTCCGCCCGTTTGCGCCATGGCCTCGAGTTGCAAAACACCAGGCATTACTGGATTTCCGGGAAAGTGCCCCAAAAAATATTCCTCGTTGATTGTAACGTTTTTCACACCCACAACGCTATTTTCATCCAATGCAATGATTTTATCGATCATTTGGAAGGGATAACGGTGTGCCAGCAACTCTCCTATCTGCTTGATATCCAGTACCGGGGCTTTATTTGGATCATAGGTAGGGATATCTCCCTTGCCCGATTTGATGAGTTTCTTGATTTTTTTTGCAAGTGCAACATTCGCAGCATGCCCGGGGCGCGCAGCCAAAATCTGAGCTTTAATCGGTCGCCCAATTAGGGCAAGATCACCAATAAGATCCAGCAATTTGTGACGCGCCATTTCATTCGGATAATGCAGTTCTACATTATTCAAAATCCCTTTTGACTTATCTACGCTTACTTTTGGCTTATTGAGTAATTGAGAAAGATGGTCCAGCTCGCCTTCTTTCACGTCACGATCTACAATGACAATCGCATTGGTAAGATCTCCGCCCTTGATCAGATTTTGCTTATAAAGCGCCTCAAGCTCATGAAGAAACACGAATGTGCGACATGAGGCTATATCATCCTGAAACAGTGTTATATCATTCAATGACGCATGCTGACTGCTGATCACCGTGGAGTTATAGTCAACCATTACCGTCAAACGGTAATCCGAAAGCGGCAATGCAACGAGTTCAGTATCTTTTTCTTTGTTTTTGTAGTGCACATATTCTGGCACTTCAAAATAATTACGATAAGCATTTTGTTCCTCAATCCCGGCATCAAGGAGGGCATCAACAAAACGGATAGAACTCCCATCCATGATCGGAGGTTCAGGACCATCCAACTGAATCAATACGTTGTCGATCTGTAGCCCAACCAGTGCAGCGAGTGTGTGCTCAACGGTATGAATTCTAGCCCCATTTTGTTCAATGGTAGTACCTCTGGATAAGTCGACCACATTGTCCACATCTGCATCAACAATTGGCTGATCGGGCAAATCCACTCTTTGAAACTTGTATCCGTGATTCGCAGGAGCCGGGACAAAAGTCATTGTAGCTACTACGCCTGTGTGTAAACCCACTCCCGTAACCGATACGGACTTTGAAATGGTCTGTTGTTTTTCGTTCATTATATTCTCCCTATCTTACTTAAAGGCTGCGGGGTTTTGCGTACAAAATTGAGCATTTTGTTTGGCTCTATATCAATTTCGGATGAATTATTCCTTTACGTGCAGCTCAGAATTTATCCGGTTTAATTCAAGTTCTTTCAATCTTTTTTCCAGATCAGGTATTCTTCGCACTACGGCCATTGCGCGCAAATGTTCAGTAAGGTCACGTGCAGGCGAGCCTGACAAAGAAAGTCCTTCTTTTTTGATCGTTTTACCCAAACCACTCTGAGCGCCAATCTTGGTATAATTTGCAACTGACAAATGGCCCGAAATGCCTACCTGACCAGCAATAATACATTGCTCTCCAATGTGCGTGGAACCTGACACTCCTGACTGAGCAGCGATCACTGTATTTTTTCCTACTTCCACATTGTGAGCAATTTGGACAAGATTATCAATTTTCGCTCCATTCCTTATAATGGTGGAACCCATCGTGGCGCAATCAATGGTCGCATTGGCACCGATACTCACATTATCTTCCAATATAACGTTACCCAACTGAGGTATTGTCTTGTAAGATCCGTCGCTTTGAGGCGCAAAACCAAACCCGTCACTTCCTATCACTGTATTCGCAAAAACAGTGCAATTCTTACCAATTACGGTATTATCATAAATCCTTACGCCTGGATGAATCACGCTATAGTCGCCAATCTGGACACCGTCGCCGATGTAAACCTGAGGATATATTTTTACGCTGTTTCCGATCCTGCAGTTGCGGCCTATGTATGAAAAAGCACCACGATAACCATCACCGCCGAAGGTGCTGTTGTCTCCAATAAAGCTGGGTTGTTCTATGCCACTTTTCCCTCTTGCAATGCGTTTCTGATATTCTTCAAGAAGTATTGTGAAGGCTGTGTATGCATTTTCGACATAGATCAGGGTGGGCTCGATCTTCTGTTTGGGAATAAAATCTTTGTTTACTATTACTGCAGAAGATTTTGTGGTATACACATAGGGTTCATATTTACTATTCGCTAAAAAAGAAATACATCCGGGCTCTCCTTCTTCAATTTTAGCAGCCGAATGTATTAAGATCTTATCATCGCCAACAGTAGTTCCATCAAGCATTTGTGCAATCTCGCTGACAGTAAATTTCATATTTTTCGGCTAATTTCTGGAAACGTACAGGTACGTAATAAATGCATGTAAAAAACCGATGTCTTTCTCAATACCAAGAATCGGCATCTTGATTATTGACGCAAAGATACATTTTTACCCCAACATACATAGTACTTGCGGACAATCTTAGTCAGGGCTTCAATGGTGGGTATATCCGATGCATCGGCAATGTCCAGCAGCTCGCCATTTTTCATTTTCACACATATAGGATCCTGCTCTTTTTCATATGCGTAATTGGTTGTTTCTCCGGTGATAATAAAGTAGGACAGCTCATTTTCCGACAAGCCCGCCTTCGAAAGCTCTGCCCGAATGGGGCCTAACGTTTCTTCACCCGCAGGCTCATCAAAAAAGGATATCTTGAAAAGTCTTCGTTCCAGCAACATCGTACTGAGCGTAGATAAGATGAAGTCGTGATGTCCGGCCCATCCTTTTATCGAGGCCCAAACGTCGTGATCATCGAGTCCGTTGAATGCGCGGAGCAATTCAGGACGATTGTCGAAATCATCGAGTGTGAACTTGTTATGAAGAAATAAAGAAAAATCCGGCGTGGCAAACAACATTTCTCCCTGTACTGTCAGCTCTCTGGCCCGATGGAGGATCTGAGTTAGCATCGCCTGGGCGCTTAATAGCGTTTTGTGTAAATAAACCTGCCAATACATGAGCCTGCGTGCATGAAGAAAGTTTTCAATACTTAAAAGTCCCTTCTCTTCTACAACCAGCTGGTCCTGACTAATGTCGAGCATTTTAATGAGACGGTCAGCCCCGATGGAGCCCTCTATCACCCCCGAATAAAAACTATCCCGGTTCAGATAATCCATCCGGTCCATATCGAGCTGACTGGAAATCATCTGATGAAAGAACTTCCTGGGATAACTTCCTTCAAACATCTGAATGGCCATATCGAGCTGTCCATGCATTTGCCTGTTTATATCCTTCATCAGCGCAAGTGTCATCGATTCATGTGCAACACCAGGCATGAGTACGCTTTCTAATACGTGCGAAAAAGGACCGTGCCCAAGGTCGTGCAAAAGAATGGCCGCTTGTGCGGCCTCTATCTCGGCCTCCCAAATTAAATGTCCTTTTTCCTGTAAAACTTTTAAAGCCTGACTCATCAGATGCATGGCTCCCAGGGCGTGATGAAAACGGGTATGAAGTGCGCCGGGATAAACAATCTCGGCCAACCCCAATTGCTTGATTCTCCTTAACCGCTGAAAATAAGGATGTTCAACGAGGTCAAAAAGCAAATCGGAAGAAATGGTGATAAAGCCGTAAACCGGGTCGTTGATGATTTTTCGTTTATTCAAAACAAGTTTTTTTGCAAAAATAATAAACTTGAAGCGCACAAATGAAGTTATTCTTATCAATATCACTTGCAGATTACATCTCTTTCACTAATTTTGCACTCCAAACTAGTTAGCTGTTAGCAGCGGAACGCCGCCCGGTTAGCTGTTTAGGGCCTATAGCTCATTCGGTTAGAGCAACTGACTCATAATCAGTAGGTGCCTGGTTCGATTCCAGGTGGGCCCACTTGAAAATCAAGGACTTACGAGACAAATCTTGTAAGTCCTTTTTAATTTGACAGTGTTTTTGACAGTACAAATGAAAATCACTCTCTTAAAATGCGGTCAGATCAAATAAGCAACACACTCAGCGAAGTAGAAAAAACGAAGATTATCTCATCGGTTTACTCCAATGTGAATAAACTTAAAATAGCTACTCTGGTCTATAAATTAAAAGAAGCGAGTGCAGATGAATTAAGCTTGCAAATCGGTATAGCTGCAAACCGGGCCACTATGATCCTGAAAGAAATGAAAGAAGCCGGCGTGATGAAAACCCGGCGCGAATCCCACTACATATATTATTCCCTCACTGAGTTTGGCGAAAAGATTGTGACGCTTTTCAATTAAACCAAAAAAGCCCAAAAAATTGACGTTTGCGCAGATTCCCATGCTAGTTATGCTCGTCAACCCATAGAGAAACACCCCATCCTCAAAACACAAGAATCAATTATTTCTGAGTCAATTTTGATTTGACAAATGAATCACATATTTTTGATTCAAATAATACTTTCCAGATGAAGGATATAATCGTAATGTAAGGCATACCGAAGCCGATGACGACGGGGAGAGGCACGCAAAGAGATTGAACCCGTGACAGCCAGGAGAGACTGGTAATTTTTACCCACTCTATACACACCTACCCTAAATGGCTCTTGATTTCAAAGAGGTAAAGGCAGATCAGGATTACAAAGCCAATCAATCTGCTTCTATATGCCATAACTGCCTACACATGGAGAAGATCCATGATGAAAAGATTGTAAGTCGCCCGGTATTTCGCTTCAAGTGTGGTATCGGGCGTTTTTATGTTGAAAAGATTGGAGTTTGTCGATTATTTGAACAGAGATAGATATGGGTGCGCCTATTGGGAACCGGTTTTGGGAATTGAGAAGTAAGCACGGTAGAGATACTTTGTTTGCTTCTGCTGATGATATGTGGGAAGCAGCTTGTGAATATTTCCAATGGTGTGAAGAGAATCCATTAAAAGAGCAGGATTTCAGGGGAAAAGACGCGACAGAAGTTGAAATAAACAAAATGAGGCCATTTACTATGCATGGATTGTGTAGGTATTTGGATTGTAATGTAGAATACTTTCGACAATTCAAAGCAAAGCTTAAAGAGGACCAAATAGACTTTGCTCGGGTCATTACACGCATAGAGGAAACCGTTTATGATCAGAAGTTTACGGGAGCAGCGATTGGTTTCTTTAACGCGAACATAATCAGCCGTGATCTGGGATTAATTGACAAGAAGAATCTTGCGGTCGATGGTGATATCACTGTTGAGTACTTCAACGGTCCGCATGAAACTGAAAATTGATAGAAGGTTTTTTAATCGGGCATATTGGGTCTTATGTGACGCAAAAGCGCGTTTTGTAATACTGAGGGGTGGTAGTAACTCTTCCAAAAGCTGGTCCAATTACCAGCATCTCGTTCTTTGGCTTTTACAGGGTAATGAAAACGCGATTGTTTTCAGAAAGCATGGATCCACTTTAAGGAATTCGGTATTTGAAAACCTTAAAATGGTTGCTAAGCAGCTGAATATCTTCCATTTGTTCAACTATTACTATTCAGGGGACAAGCGGGAAATGATCTGCTCAGTAGGTGGAAACCGGATTGTGATGTCTGGATTGGATGAGCCGGATAAGCTCAAATCAGTTGTAGGTATCAAACGGGTAATTCTGGAAGAAGCTGATGCGTTCACCATTGAAGATTTTAAAGAGCTGGTTCGCCGGTTTCGTGGTGTTACCGGAATTCAATTTGTTTTCATTTTTAATCCAGTTTCGGAAAAGCACTGGTTAAAAAAGATCCTTTTTGATACTCCAAAGTACGCCGAACGGGCTGAGCATCACACTTTTACCATTGATGATAACAGGTTTGCTACCGAAGATGATTACAAGGAGCTCGACGCTTTAAAAGATATTGATTATGATCAATGGTTGATTTATAGGTGGGCTAAATGGGGCGTTGTTCGTGCTCAAAATCCTTACCTATTGCATTTAAAGCAGTCTTTCAATGGTCAGAACATCCCAGATAACGAAGAAGAAAGTATCCTATTCTCTTTTGACTTCAACGTAAAAAACTCGGTTACGATCTGGCAGAAATGGAAAGATGATTATGATTACTGGCATGTTAACTGTCTTCGTGAGATCAGAATCGGAGGAACGGCAGAAACAGATCTTGAAGCCATTTGTGAGATCCTGGCCACTGATTACGGAGATCGAGAGATTTATTACAGTGGTGATTCATCCGGGAATAACAGAAGCGCGCTGACCAAAGGAAATGCCAGTGCTTTTGTGATGATTGAGGGTTATTTAAGGAAGCACGGGTGTCAGTTTTTGCATTACAATAAGCTGAAAGCTAATCCCAGGACAAAAAAAAGCCGGTTTATTTCTAATGCGATCACAAAGGAGCTTGGAGATAGATTCACAATAAACGAGTCGTGTACTGAATTATGGGCTGATATCGTGTCAATCCCCTGTAATGCAGAAGGCGATTTAGATAAGAAATTCTGTGATGATAATGATGTCGGCCACCTTTTGGACACACTCAGGTACTTCATTTTTGTGTTTTGCTTTGATGTTTGGCTTGACGTGAAAAGGAACATCGCAGTACCAAAAGGCCTTGATTCTGACGAAAACAACGTAGAAAACAACGCATACGACGATTAAAAGCTATGGCACTGAAAGCAAAGTTCGAATGTGAAGCAATCAACAAGACCAAATCAGCAGGGGTTGAAGCGACATTGTTCGCAATTCCTTATTCTCAATCTGATTTTACCAACCTAGCACCGCTGGGAACTTTGAAGATCAAAATGCAGAAGGATTCAAAAGCCTTTGTAGAAATGGACACTGGCAAAAAATATATAATGACGCTTGAAGAAGTGATCGAACAAGGCAGTACAAACAATTTAAATCAATAATCGAAATGGGAGTTAAAGCCAAATTCAAATGCCTTTCAATAACCGAGTTTGAAAATCAAAAAGAAGTTGCATTATTCGCTGCTTATGGCCCAGGTAATGAAGATTATGCCAAATTCACACCTAGTGGAAGCTTAAAGATTATGGTGAATGACGAAACTAAGGCTTCTGATTACTTCAAGCCAGGAAAACATTACATCCTTGATATTCAAGAGGACGTTGAGAAAGTGGTCGAATGACCATGATAGTGCTGTGTGTTTAGGTTCATAAACGGGCCGTTTTATAAATGGCTCGTTTTATTTGAAAAGTACAACGTTTTGAAGTGTTTCATAGGCAAATATCGAGACTTTAACCCCAAATATCTTTAAAAAGTACAATGTCCCAAGCCAGACGAGAACGAAGAAAAGCCAGTCGCGAGAATAAAGCCACCGGAAAACTGATGGGTGAGTTCATTGGATTGAAGAAAACTCAGGGATTGATTGAGCAGGACTTTGCCGATGTCTTCAAATCATACGGTTTAGACCCTTACGGAAAAGATAGTGAACAGTTTCAGCAAGCATTATTAACGCATAAGATCAAATGAGTCCAATATTCAATCTTGTCTCATTAGTAGTCGGCTATCTTTTTGGTGCTGGTTTCGCGTTGTTCCTGCTTTGGGATCAGATGTATGATCTTGTTAAGAAGAATAACAGGTTACAAGAGAAGATTCAACTGTTAAACCAAATAAATAATCTGCCTGATTCTTTAAAATACAAAATGAATTGGACTGTAAATGGCTCTGATAAAATTCATAGCAAAGAACTTCAAATACCAATCCGGCACCACATCAATACCCGCAAAGCCTACCACGATTTCATTAACGATCCCAACAAATGAACCCACTCGAACCTCTTATCGGCCTATTCCCTGTTGATTCAGGATCCGAACGAATGTTTGTGAACCGACTTCCAAACGTCAGTGCTGCATTGATCGAAGCAATCGCAGAAGATGAAGAGAAGTCTGTAGGTGATACTACCGGCATTGAAACAGTCTGGCAGGAAATTAAAGATGAGCAGTTCGATTGTTTGAAGTCTGATCTTCTCAGTGAGTTTGCAAAGCGCGCCAACTTCCGGCAGGTTGTTGAAGTTTCAGAGATTCCATCGATCAGCGGTGATGAGACTTTGATTGTCGATGGAGATACTTTGATTGGCGTGGTCGTTACCATGCCAAAAAGCCGGTATCAATCTCTTTTCATTCGGAATCTGTTTGTTGATTTCAACTCTGACACTGCTCCTGAAAATGTCGTGATTAAGATTTACGACGCGGACAAGGCAACTCAGATCGGGACCGATATTTCCATTCCTTTTGTGATCGGAACTGATGATTACCCAATCAACATTTCAGTTGACTGCTCGAAAATGGGAAACAAAGCCATTTTCATTGGTATTATCATTCCTGATGGTGCAACACTTTATTCGCTCGGCTGGCACAATCACTGCAAATATTCAGTGGTTGATCTTTACCGGTTTGATCCAGATCACACACCTTTCATGTCTGAAATGACTGAGCTTTCCGATTGCTATGTCGGCCTTGAATTTGAAATCAGGCTTTCAATTGATAAGGTTGTGGCTCAGTTTTCTGATATTCTGAAACGATCATACGGTTTGATGTGTGCAATCGGCATCATTGATCGTGCTTTGAAATCAAAGAAGGCAAATCGTTTTACCCAGGTAAACCGGGATATGGAAAAGCAGAACATCTTCGATTTGAAAGAGGACCTGAAAAAGGAAATGGCCGGAGCTTGCAGGCAGATTTACGCGCAGCTTAATCTTGAACAGTTGGCTTTGGTTTCGAATCCGGAGGATCAGCAGAATTACTTTTTGGGGAGTTATGTATGATCACAAAATCCGACAGCCGCGAAGTTCGCGAAATGGCATTATCCCTGCAAACTTCATTGCTTCAAATCGATGGCGAGGATCTGGAACGGGAATTGTTAAGAGCCGGGGCCGATGTGGTGGTAATAGTTTCACACCGTATCAAGCAAGAAGGAAAGGACGCATCGGGAAATACGCTTGAAACGAAGTCAGTAAACAGGACCGGCGCTTATTCCTCACGGTACGCCAAAGTCAGGAAAGAGGCTGGCAGACAGACAAGCAGGGTTGACTTGAACATGACCGGCAAAATGATGCTCGACTACAACCTGACCGAAAGAAGCAAAAAGTCAGTCGGCGTAGGTTTTATGAGTGAAGAATCTGACACGAAAGCGAATTACCTCGAAGAATACTACGGAAACGAGATATTCATTCCTAGCGAAAGTGAAGAAGATGATATCATGGATGATGCAATGGAACGAATTGAAAGATTGATTGACAAAATATGATCCACCACCACATACAAACGCTGAACAGCACACTGACCGGATTGCTCCCTACCAGATGCGACGAGCCTGTTTGGAACGCTGATATTCACGGCCTTGGTAAAATGGTTTGGAGTAATGCAGATTCAAACCGGATGATGCATGACCAGGCCAATAATTTTATTGTGCGTGATGATAAGTACGATCTTCAAACATGCCACACCATCGACCGGATCCGTAAACAGAAGGTTGAGATTGGCAACATTTCCGTTTACACGATTGAATGTTCGTGGCTTGGAATCGGAACGACTAAAACAGCCGGCTTACTGGCCATGTCTGTATTTGAACAGATCGAAGGATTTAACATTCAAGCTACTGATTTCGATAACAATACAGAGCGGGTTTTATCTGCTTATTGGGGGGTCAACCGTGATAAGTGGGGTCAAAACCCAGAATACAACGCTTGGAGAATTTCATATAATTATACACTTCCTTCTTTGGATCGGGATGATCTTCTGTTTTTAGAGGGGTTACGTAATCTGGATTAATGCATATAACACCTGATATCGATTCACCAAAGAACTGGCCATCGGATTACGTCGATGGCGAAAACCAGTATATATGCATTTGCTGTATTTGTAATGATACTTTTTACGGACACAAAAGAAGGGTTACCTGCAAAGAATGCCAGGGAAATTCTGGAAAACCCATTAAGGCAAAACCTCATTTCTACGCTGTTTGTTTGAAACCAATGCAGGAAATAGCGAAAGGAATGGGTTACAACCTGATTGTTCACGGAAGTATGGACAGGGATCTTGATTTGGTTGCAATTCCCTGGATCAATGAGCCGAAATCAGAGGTTGAATTGATTCAGACTTTGGATGTGTATTTAAAGGGAATTCGTTATTCTGATGAATCGGCATTGTCCGGCTATATGCATTCCATTCTTCCGGGCGGTCGGCATAGTTACGTAATAAACCTGAATCGCGGTGGAGCGTTCAATTCTTACACAGATGAGCAGTACTATCTTGATATCAGCATAACACCACTTGTCATTTCTCAGTAACCTATGCACCCACAACTAAAATTCGCCCTCGAACACAAATACGTAGAACCTGCTTTAATGCCAGATGAAACCCAACTGGAAATCAACGGAACAAAATATTATGTGTTCAGTAATTCCGGCGAAAAGTTCACTCAGTCCAGGCTTTACGCTTTCAGTGATTTCCTGGAAGAATACAACCGGTTTGTTGCCAGAAAGGAAGACCTGAAGATTGCTTTTGATTTCATCACCGAAACACTTTCCCAGGCAAGTATGATGGTTGTTTCTGAGCCGAAGGAGTGCATGGAGCTATTGAACCAAGCTAAGTTCAGAGCACAAACCACCAAGCAGCGGTTAGAGCTTGGCGCATCAATTGAAAGGATCTGGGAGATTTCAGCTATCTGGTTTCTGGCAGAAGATGAAGACCCTGAAATCAACGATCCGGGTCGAAACAGAAAGAAAGTTGCTGACTTTATGACCCGGCCCGAGCTTACCGGTTTTTTTCAGAGATGGGCAAAGAACGTTTGGAACGCTTTGCCCAGGTCCTTGGACAACTCTTTACTGAATGCTATACGGGATCTGAATCTGAGCGAAATATTGCAGAACCAGATTTTCACCAAATCCAGGCTTGGAGAATCTGGAAAGATAAGCAGCGAACTGTTCGACTCCTTGAACTCACAAACGGAAGTGTGGGCGAATGTGAACGACTCACTCGACTCCCTGCTTACGACTTCCACAAACTAATGACTTATCATCACGAGCAGAATAAAAAAATAAAAGCACAAAATGATCAAAACAATCGCCAAGGGCCAAAACGCAGCAATCCAAATGCGGAATGGCAGACAAACATACAAGATGGATAATTGAGGCAACCTCAAACCTTCCTGACATCAATAATCAGCTTGAAAGGCTGATTGCTTTACAAACAACCCAAAACGCTCTTACCCAACAAAATACTACTTCAACCGCGCTTGCTATTCAGCAGCAGCGGGAAGAGATTGAGAAATTAACGACAGCTCAGACTAAAAATAATACCACTACTACAACCGGATCCAAACAGCAGATCGATGCTATTGGGACGCTTCGGAAAGAATACGACCTGCTTTCGAAGCAGCTTTCTGGTATTGTTAATCTCGCTGCTGGTGCATGGGCTGTTGGACAGCTGAAAACTTACATTGATGAAGTAATCAGAGCAAAATCATCTCAGGATGGTTTTGTTGCTTCGATGGAGGCGATGCTCGGTTCAAGGCTCAAAGCCGAAGAGCTCAATGCAAAGCTGATCCAGATCGCTTTGAAATCTCCATTTGAAACTGAGCAATTACAGGAGGTTACTAAAAAGCTTCAAGGTATGGGGGTTGAGACTGAAAAGCTCATTCCTTACATCAACATGTTGGGCGACATCGCGGCTATTGTCGGCACTCAAAAGCTCCCTCTGATTGCCAAAGCTTTGACCGATGTTCAAGGTAAACATGTGTTGATGGCTCAGGAGATCAAACAGTTTACTGACAACGGGGTTCCTCTTTATGATCTGCTTGCCAAATCGATGGAAAAGCCGGTTGAGACTATCCGGAAGCTGGCCAGTGAACACAAGATTGTATTTGAAGATGTTGAGAAAGCCCTAATGCAGGCCACCCAGAAAGGAGGCATCTATTACGGGCAAATGGCGGCTCAGGCTGAGCAGTTGATGGGTAAACAGAGAAACCTTTCGGATCTGTATACTTTAAGCCTGGCAAAAATTGGCGATTACTTTGAAGATGGATTGCGCGCGGGTATAAAAACAACTGGTGAATTTATTACGGCCACAATTGGCAGCGAAAATGCAATCACCCGCACGATTACTGCTTTAAAAGCTGGCCTTGCCATGTGGATCAGTTACCGGACAGCTGTTATTTCAATGGAAGCAGCGCAAAAGGCTAATAATGTTACATCATTGGCAAGCCTGGGAGCTATTGAGGCTCAAAGTGTGGCTACTGTCGGGTTGACTATTGGAACGAGTAGCCTTTCGGCAGCATTCAATGGCCTGAAAGTTGCTTTCATGTCAAATCCATTCGGGTTTGTCGCAACGGCTCTCACTTCACTGATTAGCTTATTTTATGTATTCAAAGCTGCAAACATCGAGGTTGCGGAAGCTCAAAGCGTTGAAGCAGAAGCATTGCGCAAGACAAACCAAGAGGTAACCAACGCCATTGAAAGGGTAAAGGGGCTAACTGTTGGTACCGAAGAAAGGAAAAAGGCAACCGATGAATTATTAACAAGATACCCAGAGCTCTTCAAGGGTCTTAAAGCTGAAAGCTTAAACAATCAGCAGCTTGAAATTGCCTTGAAAATGGTCAATGCTCAGTACCGAGAGAAAATTCAGCTGGCAATTATTGATGCTAAAAACGCAACTCTTTTAGAGAAGCAGATAGAAGTTGAAAAAGATCGGTACGAAACACTTATTCAGCTTCGTGAGAAGTATAAAGCACAATCAGGTCAGTATGCTGATGATTCTTCTTTCCTTGCTGCATTGGCAAAAATGGATTCCGCTATCAATGCTACTCAGGGAACCGCTGTTCTTGGAAATAGAAACCTGTTCGGTTATGATATCATGATTGCCCAGGCTCAGGCCTTAGAATCTGAGTCTAAAAGGATTCAAGAAAGTATAACTAAAAACGTCAATGATCAGTCTCTTATCCGTGTAAAAATTGATGAAAAAGAGAATAATGATAAATTAACTGCATTGCGTCGACAGCTTCGTGATAATGAGATTTCACTTAGTGAGTTTAATGAAAAATCAGAGGCTATCGGTAAAGAATCTGTTCAGAAACAGGTTAAGATTGTTGAAGATGGCGAAGATTCTAAGAAAAAAGCCAAGAAATCAACCTTAGAGCTTTCTCTCGAAAATGACCTCAAAGAGCTTAAATCTTCTGAACAGACCTACGCCGTCCGGTATATATACCTCGAAAAAGAGGAAGCATTAAAAAAGGAACAAGCCAAGCGGATGCTTGATGGTAGTGATGAGCAAGAACGTATCCTTTCCATTGACCGCGAATTCCATAATAAGCAGCTTCAGTTAATCATGGAGTACGGCGAAAAGAACATGGCCGGTGCTATGAAATACTTTGATGACTACCTGAAAGCTGCTGGGAAACAAAATCAAAAGCTATATGCAATTCAGGAGGCGCAAGAATTTGACATCGAAAAGAGCTTAAAACGTATTGAGAAGCTTAAAGAAGATGTCCTTAAAATTGATGAGAATAACGCGGAAGAACAGTCCAAAATCAATGAGCAATATCACGCCGACGCATTAGTCAGAGAAGGATCGTTCTGGAAAAGCCGGGAAGAAATCATTCAAGAAGCTTATGTCATCGAAAGCGCTATCCGTATCAACGCATGGATGAAAGAGCGCGCCGACCTGGAAGCAAAAGCGGCTGTTATCAAAGATTCAGTTCTCAGACAAGAGGAATATCAGGAGACTTTAAAACAAATCGCCATCCTGAACGGCAAGATTTCAAAAGAGGAATATGAGCAGTGGGTAGCTAATAATAAAGTCATCGAGCTGAAAGCTGAAAAGATCAAGGCAGTTGCTCAGGCGTTGATTTCCCTGGCAGATGGCATTCAACAGGTTAATTTTGACAGCTTCACCAAGAGGATTGACGAAATGGGGGCGAAAGCTTCCGAGTTCTTCTCTTCCATTGAGCAAGCAAATAAAGACTCCTTTCAAAACATTGTTGATTCTGGCACATTGAGCCTTGATGAATTAAATGTCGAATGGGAAAAGTATGCTCAAAAACAAATGGAAGTGCTCACTTCCAAAACAAACTTTGAGATTGCAAAAGGCGAATTAGCATCTGTTTCTGAGTCGGCAAGACAATTACAAAAAGATGCAAATCAGTTTATTTCCCAGCTGACAGATGGAAAGTACCTGGCTGCTTTTACCGGTCTGGTAACGGGCATAATAAACGGATTCAAGCAGGCCAACGAGTTTAAAGCAATGCTTGATCAAAGGGAGGCTCAGGCCGATATTGATAAAATCAAGCGTCAGGAAGAGCTGGTTCAAGAGAAATTAGCATTTACAATCAAGGCTATTCAGGATGAATATGATGCATTCAAAGCATCGGTTGATAAGCAAATTGCAGACGAAGAAGAAAAAGCCGATAAGCTTAAATCCATTGCTGAGCAAAACTCATCTGACAATCAGCTTCGTTTACAAAAAGATGATCAGTTCAGAGCCGATCTTTTAAAGTCAGGCGAGGTTCGGGAAGTTGCTTTTCTTGAAGCAGCAAAACAAAGGCAGATCGAAAAAGCAATTGCAGATGGTAAATCAGCGGAAGAAGTTGCAAGGATAGTGATTGCGTTTGATGAACTGATCGCTGATAAACATGCAGAATATCAGCAGGCGCAAGGCGATAAAACAAAAGAGATTGCACTTGCCAATACAGAGGCTAAGGCCCAAGAAAAGGATGAAATAACAAAAATTCAACTGGATTTAACCAATACCCTGACTGGATTTGCAGAACAGGTTAAAAATGCGTCTGTCAGTGCAACAAATTCCATCCTTGATGCTCAGCGCAATGCATCTAATGAAACCAGGAGGTTAAAGCATGATGAATTTGAGGCAGAAAAGAGAATGATGCTGTTGCAAATTGATGCGGAAATTGCAAAAGAAATCGCAAAAGGTGCTCAGTCTAACCCTGGAATTGTTTTCGCCCTTCGTGTTCAGGGAGCTGAAATTCAGAAAATGCAGAATCCGTATTTCCACGGTACTCCTTACGTAGAACTCGGAGATAATCCCGATGGAATTGACACGGTTCAGGCTCAACTACACAAAGGCGAGCGGGTTGTTCCTCACTATTTGAATCAATACGTTGGCAGGAATGTGACCAATGAAGAGCTTATCCACGGTTTTTTACAAAGCTCGCTTCTTGATCGGCTTCCATCTATGGAGATACCAACCGCACCGCAAATGATTCTTCCTGAATTTTTTGGCAACAATCAACCAAATATTTCAATGGAAAGGGTTGAACAAAAGCTTGACAGGCTAAATAAAACCCTCCAAGAAAAATCCCTGCTCAACGTGAACATCGACGCAAACAATGTGACCATTTCAGAGCAGTGGAATAACCACAAAGCCAATTATTACGACACAATCTTTAACAAATGAGCGCACCTATAAAATATAAAGAGCGGAAAGTAAGAACGATTAAGCCAGTGGCAGTTTTGGATATTGATGAGCTGGACCGGATCATTACCAGTTTCACCATGCTCATGAGTAAGGAAAGGGAAACAGAGCAGACCAGGTTAAAGATCAATCACAATGCCAAGAAAATACAAAGCGAACTGAAAACATACAGGCGCGCCCTCACAGAATACTATAAAATAGCTGACTGATGTTTTATTTAAATGGAGCAAGTATAGAAGATCCGGTTGGATATGCCGGTCTTTACTGGACAAGGGTCAGACATCCGGACTACTTCGGCATCTGGCGCCATCGAACAGCAAAGGTGATGGGTATTGGCGAATGCGGTTTTGATGGCCAGGCTGCAAACATCCTTCGGGCTTTATGGGAAAATAATGGACCAGAAGCGTCAGCAAAGTTTGAAATTACCGAAGGTGATCAGATAATCTATGGGGCTGAAATTGATTTTGGGATACGGAATGACGATGGCCGGTACTTCCATTGCGGGTTTCGGGATGAAGATATAGAACTTGACTCGCTCACCAGCATGATGGTTTCTGTTTCCCCAAAGATTCAGATCGAATTTCCACAGCAGCCGATCAGTGAGGGTTTGAGTTATGCAATCGGTCAAGGACTGAACGGGCCCTTTCATATTTCTGGAACAATCCACAGTATACCTTTCACCACCGACAAATCGGGGGAAGGAAACGGATTGTCTGTAACAAATCCAACTGAGCTTGAAAGTATATACCGAAACGGTACAAACCGTAAATCAGTCGTGAAGCTTGAAGGAAAGCTGATCGGGACTTGGACCGGTTACGGATCGATCAACGTTGTTGCTCAAATCCTGCAAGGTGGAGAAGTTAAAGATGCGAAGACCATTGCGATCCTGAATGTGTCATCGGATGAGCAAACTACTTTCATCTCTGAAAGCATCGACGTTCCGCAAGGCGGGTACCTTCGGTTGGTTGTGATTGGTGCAAATAACATTACAGCCAGGTATAATTCACTGAGCTTTCTTACGATATATGAAAACTCGGAGCTTTCTAGTCAATTGATCTGGGGAATGACTTTCGGGCAGGCCATTACAGGTATTCTTGAAAAGCTCACCGGCGAACAAGTGACACTTTCGAGCCATTACCTTTCAAAAGGAATAGGCGCTACCAGGACACTTACCAGTGAGCGTAATCTAAGGGGTTATCAGTCGGACATCCGAATGAGTTTTAAATCGCTGTTCGATGATATGAATGCAATCGATAATCTGGCATGCTGGAAACGGGGTAGCGTTCTTTATATCGAAACAAAGGAATACATGCTTGGTAAGGTTGGCCGGTCGAGAATTTACAACTATGAAACACTGAACTATTCGGCAAATCCTTTTTATGTTTCGTTTGTGAATTCTGGCTACAAAAACTGGCAATCCAACACAGCAGCTGGCCGTGAAGAGTTTTGCACGGAAAGAACCCACTATACCAAACAGCAAAAGATCAAATCAAGCCAGGACATCACTGTTAAAACCCTGTCTGCTTCTGGTAAGACCATGGAGATTCTTCGCCGGAATCCGAACAGCGACAAGGCGGATACACTGCAAGATGAAATGCTTTTTGTGATCGTTGCCAAAAAATCAGGTAGTCAGTACATTGCCGTAACCGGGGATATTGAGGGTGTTATTTCTTCCTCTAATGTGATCAATGCCGACATTTCACCCAGGGCGAATCTTACCAGATGGATGAACGTGTTTGGGATCAATGGCGATCTGTTCTTTTCATCCGGGACCGGTAACATCACAGCCAAGCCAGCCAAAGTATCCGAACAAAAAACATTGTCCGCTTCAAAATACAGACAGTTGTTTTCCAAGAACTACGCGATCATTGAAACAGGCATGACCATGCGGGAATACTCCGAAATGGGCGAAGTGGTTGACTATAATGACCACAATGGAGTTGAAAGAGCCCTTCTGATTATGGAAGATAGCTACCGGTTTTCATCAGGAAAGGCAACAATTAAAGGAATCGAATTATCATGAATATTTATGAGCATGTAATCTGCTTTCAAAAAGCGGAAGGTATTGACAAGGGCTATTTTGTGCCGAAAGAAAAGCACGATTCACTCCAAGCTCAGAAAGGCGATATCTGGAGGTGGCTTGCGCCGAAATCCATTGCCCAGGGAAATGATGTCAGAAACCTGCAATTGGTTTTAGTTAAACCAAGGTACGTTCCCGAGTGTGGCGATCCTGTACAGCTCAATGCAATCCGGTATGTGATTGGCCGGATCCGTCCACAGGAATCAGAAAAGTATGTTGAATTTACGATCTGGGTCGGTAATCTGCCGGATGCGGACAACTGGAAACAGTTTGCTTTGCAACGGGCGAACGGTGAAAAGGTGATCGGCACCTTCAAGGGACAACAGACCAACAAAACAGATTACATGAAAGCGCTGAAAGCTTTCTATGAATCATTCCCATACACAAAGGTCTGGTGTGATGTCGATGGCAGCAAAATGCGTGTCCGTATCTGGGAGAAAGAAGGTGTTTTCATGCTGGCAGATGAAGGATTGTTTGTTGGTCTTGGATCGACATCTGTTAGCAATACCAATAACCCACAGATTTCGAAGATTCCACAGGGCTCCTATACATATCCGAACCAGGACAGCTATAAAGTTACTGTCGGAATCAGTGTACAAGAAGGAAATAAGTTTACGCTTGATTCGAAGGTGTACTTTGCTTTATCAGGTGATACCGCTGCGAGTGTTTTGGCTCAGCTGATCACCGGAGATAGATACAATGTTGTATCCGGTTCGGCAGTGACCGTAATAGCTGAAAATGGATCAAGGATAATCACCAATACAAACACGCTAACCGTTCAGGCTGTTTTTGATTCTGTCAGCGGCGGTAATGACCGGTATCATATCCGCATTTCCGGTTCACCGCAACCTGGTAACGTCATTCAGGTTTCAGCAACCGGGAAAACTACAAAATCGTTTGAGGTTGAATTAGGAAATACAAACACTAACATTGAAGATTACTTTAATACCGACACCGGCGATTTTTATACAGTAGCATCCGGGGTTATTCCACAGGTTTCTTTTTTATCAGGCACCCAGATAATAGCAAACACCAACTCACCCTCACTGACACTTTCGGATTTGACTGTTATTCCATCCTACATTGTGGACAGGTATCAGATTGTGATCGGCTCAGATGTCGCAGCTGGAAACAAATTCAAAGTAACAGGATCCGACGAGTACACAGCTGTCGATGGTGATACTGATCTGATTGTTGCCGAAGCTTTGGGCTATGATTCTGTTTCTTTCAGTGTAGAAGTGTTGACAGGCGCGCCGCTTGAAGCTTACGCACTTAAAGGACTTTTGTACAACGAAAACAATATCACTGATGTAACAATATCCGATGGCCCGAAACTGGCCAGGTCTTCACAGTACATACTTGAAGCTGAATTTCCATGTGATGTTGAAAGTGGTACCTATCAGCTTGGTATTATCAACACACAAACAGAAGTTCCGACTTTGATAGCCCTTGGAAATCATATCTGGATTCGGGATAAAGCGGAAGGGATGATGTTTGAAGTGGCCGATCAGGGTGATGTGTTTGGATTTGAATATTATGAAAACGGGTTAACTCAGAGAGTTCGACTTCCTGTTTTTATCAATCCACCTGCACAGCAATCAGAGGAAGATCGAGTCGTAAAATACATGGGTGGTTACAGTCGGACGGTGACTAAAAAGGAATTCGTTTCCGATATGATCACACTGGCGGCGCATCTTCCAATGCACATCACCATTGCCACATTTTTAAAGCACAAGCATTTGCGGATTGGTGAAAAGTTGTATTACAATCCAGGTGAATACGCCGAGAATCATTTGGTTCAAGGTACTGACCTGAGACAAGCGACAACGAAAATCACTGAGCTTTCCAGAGAAAAAAACAACTATAATTCGTATAGGTCAAGTTATTATCAATCAGGAACTTACGGAGGTTTTGCAAAAGTAATTAGTGAAGGTGTTTTTGGCCGGTTGCAGATGTGGTTAAGCTCATCTGAAATTGTGAGAGAAATTATAGATGAGCAGATTGTAAACACTGCTTCTTATCAGCTTTCAGCTGAAACATCCGAAGACTTAACTCTCAATATCTATCAGAATGGTACTCATGTTTTAACCGCCTTACTACCAAAGCATCAACGCATCAGGCTTCAAAACTGGTTCAAATTTGAAACAGGAAGCATTTGGATAATCAAAGCAGAACTATCCGGTGCATGTGTTGAATTTCCGGTGATTACTTACAGTCATCAGACCGTCACCGATCCTGAAATTGTCTACCAAGACGAAACGGCTGTAAAGCCTGCCTTTGGCGAGTTCTCAGATGATTATTCTTACGACTACACTATCTAATAATGGCAAATAATACAGGCGTATTTCGTCAGAAAATAACTGCAAAACTTCCTGCTAACAATAGTAAACTTATTTCGGCAGGGCTATTGCAAGAAGTCTTGGTTTCAAGCGCGGATGCTATTGATGAGATATTTGAAACATTTTCGCTTACTGATAGTCTCGGTAACTACAATGCAACTACAAACGTTGCAACGCTTAAAGAAGCTGGTACAACATTCACACCAACGTCAACGGCAAATCAGGACAATGGTAAATATTTCGATGTTGTAGTTACCGGAACGCAGTCTATTACTGGAACATCAACCGTGATGGCTGTTGGTGGAAGGCTAATTAGTCGCGGAACCAAGTGGGACTATATACCCCCGAACGACCAGGCCTTGCAAAAGATTATCACAGCTGAGCCAAAAATAACGGTTTTGGAGAATCAAAATTCGAAGTTGGTTCCTACAATTGTTGCAACACCTCGAATTCAACAAGTTCCTAGTTACGCATATACAACGTACCAAATCGCAGGACAAAAGGAACAAAAGTTTTGGTTTTTCCCAAAAGGAGTAAAGAAGCTAGACAAAGTGGGGATTTTTGTTTTCAAAAGAAGTAGCGTAGGTACAATTTCCAGTGATGTAAGGGTGCAAGTTGTACATCAAAGATCAGCAGTTCATACGATACTCTTAGATATCACCGTTCCATTTGCCGAATTCGCGGCAAATGACGATGCCGACTCAATTGTGGACTACCACAACTACGAATACAAAATCAATCTTACAAACTCTGTTACAACTGCAAATGGAGATAAAATATTTGTAGACATAACTTGTGATTCAGCACTGAATCCTGTCTACTCAGACACAAACAAGGCAGATCTCACCGGAGAGTGGAACAACGGTTCGGGTTTATATTATCGAGCTTGGCTTACCAGTTTACCTGGAACCACTTACACAACTGTTCCAGCGCTACCGGCTGCGGACTCAAACCCCGGAATCATTCATTTTTACGAGAACGTGTTGACGCTAACACGAATCGAAACAATAGAATCGAATATAGTCGCAAATACTTCATCATTGGCTGGGAAAGCTGTTGGAAACAATCTTGTTTTTGTTGGGACAAATAAGTTCGATAAGGCAACGATGCTGCAAGACGGCGAAGGAATTGGTTCAGATGGCGTTATTTTTTCAGTAGCTAATTTTGGTCGCATAAAAGATATGCCAGTTCTGCCAAACACGGCTTACTTTTTATCGGGACACAATTTAGGAACTCCAAGAGGTTTGAAGTTTTTAAATGCAGCGGGTGCTACTATTTCATTTATAGGTAGCCCTACGAATAATTACGCTTTCACAACACCCGCACTTTGCACGAAAATAACGGTGCAAATTTACAGCAGCGTAGGTTCGATAGCTAATAAGGATACTGTTCAAATTCAACTTGGAACCGCAGCAACCGCTTACGAATCTTATGTTACAGAAACAGTTAATGATAAAATAAACAGTCTCAATATACTTGCAAAGTATCTATTAGCTGGTGCAAAAATAGGAGAAAAAAATGTTGCTGATACCGGGCTTACGGACGCATTGGCTATTCGCGCTACCGCATTGGAAAATGTGGCCTCATTAGGATTAACGGATTTTCTTTATCTCTTTCCTTCGAATATTTACCTACCAGATGGGAATGCTTTTGCAAGAAAAGAGCCTACATTATTGTATTTGCAACACTTTATAAGGGAGAAGATAGATATATGGCTAAACGGTGGCAAGAACTTCGTAATTACTGCTAAAAACGCCACAAATGCAGGAACGGTAATACAGGATACCTTAGCTATTACCCTTGGAGGAGGCAAGTATCTGACGAAAAATATCAACATAAACCGCCTTTCTGCTAATATAAGTTTATTGGCTGCGCAATTCCCAAAAGTCGGATGCCTTGGCGATTCTATATTGACCCCAAGACCGAGAAACGGAGTGTATACGGGTATTGGTGCGAGTACAATTTACGGTATGTCGAAAGAGATTGCGGAGAAAAACCGAATTGATGCGGGAGGTAGCGGGTTTAGCTATTTGTGTATGGGAAGGTCAAATTTTGGCGATGGGACACTCACGTATAACGGAAACGCTCTTACAATTAAGCAATTTGCAGATGGTCAAGGCGGCTTTGCTACTAGCACATTCCTTAGACACCCTTGTAGGATGTGGGTTTTCCCGCTCGGTGGATGGGATTTACTAGGATTATCCACGACACTTGGACGCGGGTATAATGGTTCGTCAAGTGATAATACACTCATTTCCAAAGCGATTTACGGCGTAGTGGCTCCGGTTATATCGGCAAATTCATACAACACGCTAATATCCGAAGTACAGATTTCAAATAGCCTTGGCGCGTGGACTGGTAGCGCACCACAAATAGCCCTCGTTCAAGCGTGGATTGACGGTGTTGCGGCTGGCTCCTTATCCACTGTTCAGAATAGGTATTTTGATTATTCAAAATCAGGAACCAATCGCTTTAATTTCGCCAAATACAAAGCAGAGTGGAAAACCCTTGCAGATGATGGAGTAACGCCTTTGGTTTTAGGTAGCACAGCAGGAACGAAGGTGGTATCCTTAGCGAATCACCAAGTCTGTACCCCTACGCATTACCTGATTACAACCGGAGAGAATGATAGACTACATGTTACGAATCCGGTCGATATAGCAAACGATATCATTGAGCTGGCTACGGAAATCACCACGCAGTTAACCTCCTGTAAGGTGGGAGTTCTTTTGACCGATATTCCGGGCCCGATGTTTCCAGAAAGGCACCCTAATTATATTGGCCTGTTTTCGCAATCAGATCATAACAATAAATGGGATTTGTATAAAGAGTTGCAAACACGGTTTGGAAGTTTAGCGAGTCAAGTCACTAATAAAATATTTTTAATACCGACATGGTTTGCTATGCAGCCTAATAGCCACAGCTTCACTATTGAACAAAACGACGAAGGGGCAATTAATAACACCTTGCAAATCGCCAATGACGATTACAATCACCCCGGATACTTTGCTTTAAGAAGTGCGGGGGCGCAAGTTTATGGATGGGTTGCGGCAACTTATGGATTATAATTATGATACAAGCAGTTATCACATCCGGATTCATCGCAGGAAGAAGCTCTGTTTCTGTTACGGCTGACGTAGCGAATGGAACCGTGATTCGTATCTATGATGATGAAACAAAGCTTCAGATTGGATCTGGTGTGATTGCTTCCGGCACCGTTTCGGTAGCGGTTTCACCTGCTCTGTACAGTGGCCAGCGGATTATTGCTTATGTGACATCATTTGGAAATCAGACATACGGAGCTATTGAAGTTGTTGAATCTGATACCGAATTCACAGGATGGAAAGAGCCTGTAACAGTCGATGGTGATTCATATACTGATTATCTGGCTAGTGGTGGTGACGCTTTGCCGGAAATCTACGCGCCGGAAGAGAAACGGAACATATCCCGTGATAAAGATTCAATTGATCAGGTACTTGATATTCCCATCACCTTCCGGCTTCGTCAGGTCGAAACAATGGCCGGAACGGTTCAGGTTATTCTTGAAGACATTCAGGGAGCAATCGGAGGTTTTAAAACCAAGTTTGATGCTGATGCGGATGGAGCCGGAACAACTAAAACCTATTCCTCGAACGGAAGCTACCAGGTGAAAGTATGGGGTGCAAATCAGACCATTGCTGATGCAATCTTGAAGACATACAACCTAGTTATGCCAGCTTCATCTGTCGTTTTCGGCGCAAATGTGATTGATTTGGCAGCTAAGGTGGATTGGGGTGCAAGTGTTGGAGCTGGATTGAAAGCGATCATTTTAGTTGCTCACTCAACTGTTGCGTGTGAGTTTCAGATTGATGGATTATTCAACTGGGAAGCCGGGGTATGGGAACAAGCCGGTTTGGCATTCAGATCAAATATCAAAACCATTTCAGCTGGAACCTACACGATCAGAGCCAGAAATGCAGCTATTCCCGCGCAAACAATAAGCAGAGATATCAAATTAACAGGATTCTAATGGAAAACATAGCCGAAGTGGTTGAAACGGTTGCTAAACGCAAAATCACCAAACCAACATTCGAACTTGATAAATCAGGTCCATACGTTCATGTGACCTACAAGCCAGACTACAACAGCTGGATTAAGCTGTTTCTCAATGATGAGCGTGTCGGAGTCTATGAGATGGTGAATGGTAAAATTAGCATCCAACTGCCGGGCGTATTGCCTTATGAATACAGAATAAGGGTTGAAATCCTTAAAAAATAAATTGTAAACACTTAAATAAAATATGATATGCCAGATATCGGGTATTTTCTAACCAGCAAAGGCGTTGATGTGCAACGGGCTCACAATTACAATACCGAAGCAGATCAAACCCTTGGAGCTTACATTGCCTTGGCTTTTGTTGATCCTGCTGCGGGTTTACGGATGGGTGAAACGTTTTCGTCAGTTATCCAAACAGGGGCAACGATCGTAGGAACGATCAAAACGCTTTGTATGAGTGATCAGGCTTACTTTTTTGGTTTGCAGGACATCATCGGCCAAGAAGCGGATCCTGCAGTAACCAGCGAAGCGGAAGTATTTGGTAACGGAGCGGGGCCTCGGTTGACTGATACCATGACCGCTACTCAGGTTTGGCGATTGAACCACGCTTATTCTTCCCGGAAGTTTTTAAACATGCTGATGGCAAACCGCGAGTTTGATCTTTACATGTTTACAAATAATTCAGTTGAAGTGGCTTACTATGCCGATCATGGAGTTGCTTATTCTGGAATTGGTAACGCCAAAGGAAACAAGGACGCGAAGGTTACCGGGGGGCTTACTACCATGTATAAATCATTTGAAGGATTCCTTCCTTTAAATATGGGAGTCGTTCAATCAAGCCTTAAAAATGACGTGAAATTTGTGATTGCTGATCCAACACTGACTCTGGTTGTTGCTGCTTCTTGCTCAACTACTGGGCGCAAGAAGTTTACAAAACTCTTGGCTTCGGCTGGTTCAATGGTTTTTGCAACCGATCCGGCCAATGCTTGCCTTGAATGGTATTGCACAAATGCTGATGGATCCTCTCTTCCGGTTTCTGGTAAAGGATCATTCAACAGCTTGACCCAAACACTTACACTTCCTTCATCGCTTGCGGCAGGAACCTACATCTATAAAGTGTTTTGTGTGAATGCAACCGGCGTAAAAGGAGAAGTATACATCGAAGTAGCGGTAAACTAACTGAGCCAGCATTCGGTGATGATTTCTCTGATTATTTCATGACTTAATTCTGGCCGGATTCCAGAGCCCTGCTAACAACAGGGCTTACTTTAAACCACACTATGCTAGATTTTCAGAAGGATATCAAACCGTATTTAGTCAATCATGGGACCAAAATCCCAAAAGATGAGCTATTACATCCGTACTACAAAAATTCCGTAGATCATGCGGTTTTGATATCCTCTGTTTTTGGTGGTGAGTATCCTGAATTTCTTAAACTGGATCGAAAAGAGAAAAAGGCGCATCAAGAATTTCGCGCAAAAATCTATAAGGCAATTACAAAACCTTTCCGTCGCCGTTTGATCCGGACCTTATCTGCAATCCGGAATGCGGATGATTTTGTGATCGAGTTTCCAATTCCTGACACCAATATAAAGCATGAAGACACATTACAGTATTACACTTCTGAGCAGTTTGGAGCTTGGAAATCTGTGGAACAATGGTTTTGGGGCCAGGTAGTTCAACGCTACATTGATGATCCGAATTCTTGCGCCGTACTTGTACCACAAATCCCAGAATTGCCAACGGATTACCGGACGGTTTTGCCTTTATGGGCTGCGAGCTCTCAGATATGGTATTATGCCGAAGGTGAAAAAGCCGTGATTTGTGCTGAAAGGAAAAACCCAGTCAAAAACAATGGAAAAATCACGAAAGATGGTTTGATACTTTACTTTTTTGATCGTGAAAGTTATTGTGTTGCAAAACAGGTCGCTGTAACTAGTGGCGTTACAAGCTGGGATATACTTGGAGTTGGTGAAGAGATAAACTTGGAAGGGAGTCCGGTATTAACCGAAAACTTCCCGAAGCATTTTTTCAGAACAATGCCGGTTTTCAAGGTTGGATCTGTGATTAACAAAACATCGGAAGATGGTGTGTTTGTTTTGTACGAATCTATGGTTTCTGATGCGATCCCGAATCTGATTTCAGTGCTACAAAGAGCTTCTGATATTGATGTAGAAGCTCTTTTCCATACAGCAACAAAAGAATGGCAGTATGTTACCAAAAAATGCGGGACGTGTAATGGAATAGGTGAAATTGACACGAAACCAAAAAAGGGAGAGCCAAAAACTACTGTTGTTTGCACAACATGTAAAGGCGCCAGATTCGATATCGCTGATTCTGCATTAGAAATGATTCTAATCAGCCCACCAACTCAGGAGCAGTTTGGAGATGACGAAGCAAAGCCAGTGAATCTTCCAACACCACCTGCAGGTATGATTGAGCGTTCGCCAGCCGCAATAAAAGAATTCAGAGAGGAGTACCGGAGAAATTTCATTGAAGCATACCAGGCGATCGGCTTAGGCCATATCTCTGAACAGATTTTTATGGCAACATCTGGCGAATCAAAACGCTATGATCGTGCAGAAGCCGAAACAATGGTAATGGATGTGTCAAACCATTTCACGACTGGCCTCTTGTCTCCTGTTTATGAAGCCACCGAATGTATCCGTTACGGTCCGGTTAATAAGATGGGGCAGAAACCCATTGTGAAAAGCCCGAAAAGGTTTGATCTGAACACCAGCGACGCAACCCGTGAAGAGCTCAATGATGCAATGACTAATAAATATTCAGAGGAATTGAAAGATTCATTGCAAATCAAGTACCTGGAACAAAAGGACGGTAAAGATTCCGAGGGTTATAAAATTTTAAGGATCAAAACGCGTCTGGATCCGCATCGAAATAAAACTGACGAAATGAAGTCTTTTTTGATCAGTCAGGCTTATTTGACCATGGATCGGGAAAGCGACACATTCAAAGAGACCGTCAAGCAGATTCAGTTCAGTATCAATTTCGAGGCGATTTTGCGTGATGCGATAATGCTTACATCGGATTTTTTTGAAAAGACTTCTAAGGAGCAATATGATATCCTAATGGAGCAAAACGATAAGTATTTCTCAATCCGTCCAGCTGGCCAGCCAATTGAAATGAGCACACTTGCGCCGCTTGTGAATGCCAAGGATATTAACCAGATGAGCCAATAATGGAAGAGCTGGAATTCCTTGAACAGGCAGAAATGAAGCAGGAAGGTTTATTGGCCACCTTCATGAAAGGAATTCAGGTTGTCGCTAAGGCTTTTTTGGATTCGATCCTTGAAATCATGGATGAGCTTGAAATGACTCCCGAAAGCAGAATGACAGACTGGAAGACTGTAACCAGGTACCGCTTACTTCTTCGGACTGAGCTTTCAAAAGCCGGATATGATGTGACTGTTGACGGCTTGCTAACTGGAATGAAAGAAGTGACAATCCAGATCGAAAGCTATTACGAGCCATACGGAATGAGCAAGTATTCAGCATTCTTTCATCAGGCAGGCGGTGAAGCTCTTGAAAGGGTTAGAAAGCAGCTCATTGACGTGATACCCGAAACAGCATTCATTGAACCAATTAGCCAGGCTCTTGAAAATGCGGTAATGTCAGGGCAAACCTTAACTGATTTGAGAAAACAAGTCAAGCAGATTATTCAGACAGATGACTTGCCAGCCAATTACGTGTTTAACCAGGCAAAACAATCTCTTTGGATGTTCCATCGGAACTATTCCAATTCGATAGGTACCGCTCTTGATTTAGAACACTTTTATTTTGACGGTGTAGCGGTCGTTCACAGCCGGGCATGGTGCATAAAAAGGAAGGGTAAAGCCTTCACAAAAAAAGAAATTGAGAGTTGGGCAGATGAAGACTGGCAGGGTAAAATTCCAGGTACAACCAAGGAAAGTATCTTCTGGCTAGTTGGTGGATACAACTGCATAGATGTTCTTCGCCCAATCACCGAACAGCTTTACAATCGATTTACTAATAACAATTAAACCAATGATGCAAATGAAAAAGTTATGTTTTTTACTATTGTCTTTTGCCCTTCTGATAGGGTTTTCCGCGAGTGCTCAGAATTACCGGATCTATTACACCGCTCCTGATCAGATCCGCGTCGATTCAGCAAATGGAGGTCTTTGGAAGATTTCACCGGCATCTGAATTCAGAGTTGCAACTAGGGGAACCAAAATTGGATTTAAGTTTTCTGGTTTTGATCTGACTTTGTTACCATCTCAGGTACGCAAAGCTGATTCTACTTCGTATGGCGCAACGGTCCCGCTTGTAATCGGTGCATTTGTGACCGGTAATGATGCTGTTACTGATCAAACGATTCTGAATAGTACAACGACCGGCACACTTGCCGCGAGCACTTACAGTTACGTCGAGATCTCGAATGATCATACAAGTGTAGCCAGCTCGATAGTGGTCGGGGGCAATACGGTTTCTATACCGTTTGGAAAGACAGTGATTTTTAAAGCAACCAGATCACCAAAAACCGGAAAGTATAAACCAATTCCCGCGATCGCTTACACGGCAACGAGTTCGAGTTTGCGGATTTATACGATTAAAGAGTAATACCAGCAGCGACCGACAAGGTTAATGCACCGAAAGTAAGTTCCAAATCAAACAAAAAGGTTATGACACCTGAAGAACAAGAAGCAGCTGATAAGGTAGCGACCGACAAGGTTAATGCACCGAAAGTCAAGAAGAAGACTATCGATGATTTGAAATCAACCGATGACGTGGTTGTAGCCTTCAAAAATCCCGCTCATGTTGAAGAAGATGGCGAGAATAAGATTGAGAAAGAGGTAGTTGAACAACACGTCAAATATGAATTCTGGTTGAATATCGTCAAAGATAAAAACGGAAACCCGAAGTACGCTGCTCAGAGAGGTGCAAAACTTATCGGGTACGTTGAAAACGGAAAAGTAATTAAATTCTAGTTCGCCCGAGGGCAAAAACAAACACTTTACACACCTGATAATTAAGGTTGCGACCTAAAATTATGGCAAAATTAGCAGAAAACATCACCAATATACTGGCTGCGGCCGGGGTGAAATTAACAGAAGAGCAAAAGGCTGTATTGGCCGAATTGCCACAAGATGAAGTTTCTGCAACTGTTCAAACTTTGTTTGACACTGCAACAAACCAGGCAACGAACGAGCTTGCGAAGGTCGCTCAGAAGGCTGGAAATCTTGACAAGTTCGATGAATCCCTTGCGGGGTGGGCTGACATTCTCGGTGATGATATCAAAACACTTGCAAAGGAAAAAGGACCTCAAAAGCTTGACAAAGTGAAAGCTTTGCTTGCTAAAAAGATCGAAGAAGCTCAAACCGCTGCGGCTGGTGGAGACGGAGATCTTACAAAGCTAAGAAATGAGATTACCACTTTGACAACCAAAATGCAAACCCTGGAAGCAGAGAAAACAACTGAAGTTGAAAAAGTGAGGGGCGAATACGAATCAAAGATTTTCCTTTCAACGCTGCTTACAAAATTGCAGGGAAGAAATGATGTCGTTGAGGCATACAAAAGCCCAGATGCACTCAAATTGCTCGTCTTGCCGAAGGTTTTGGAATTCATCAAAGGGAAGGGACTTGAAATTAAGCCCGACACGTTGGATGTGATCAATGCAGAAACCAAAGTCCTTTACCAGAAAGGAGCCAAAGCCGTGACGGTTGACGAAATTTTTGAGGAAGCATTATCTGAGAACAAGTTTCGGCAGAACGCCGGCCCAACGCCACCACGTACAACCTTGGATGTGGATGGAACTGGTGGAACTCCGAAGCTGACCGTAAAATCGCTTCTGAAACCAGAATCGATAGAATCGTAAATTTTTAAAACTGACATTCAAGATGCCAAATAATGTAAACCTTGGTATTGCCCGGACCGTACAAGCGGCCTTAATGCATACCACAAACAATGGCCTTAAATTCGGACGTTACGGAGCTTTGCAAGCAATGCTTTCTCCCGCCGTTGCTGAATTGAGAAGTGCTATCAGTCCTTATGGCCCTAGCGACTCAACAGTCGTAGGTTGGGGGGATACTCCCGGACGCGAAATACCAGTACCGAAGGTGACAGTTAAAACTTTCCCAGCTCGTGTTGTTACTGGCTATGACGAGCGGACACGCGATCTTAATGGAGAAGATTTTTCTGATCCATTAACAACGGAGGTCGTTTACGATTTCTACAAAGAAATCAAGGTGAATCGCCAACTGGCTCGCGAATTTTACGAGCCAAAAGCGATTGAGTACATGCAGAAGATTGTTTCAGGTGCAATGTCTGAGCAGATCGATCCAAAGTATCGTGTATTGCTTGATCGCCTTGGCATTCAGATCATGCAGGATTTTGATGGCGGGATTGCAAAACCCTTCGAAACGTACATTCTTACTTCTTTGATCGCTCGGATCGGTAAGAATGCGGCTTTCCCGGCAGCAACTACACCCACCGCGGCAGCTCCTTTGGTTGATGTTGCAACTTTCAATGCGGACAGATCTTTAAAGGCTGAGTTTTATGATTTCATTCGCGAAACTAAAATTGCTAACAAGATCACCGGCAGATTGATCGTAATTGGTGGAACACTAGCAAGCCGTGCATTTAGCCGCGAAGGGATTTTAGCTATCAACGATGCTGGATTTAACTGGCCTGCAATGTTTAACAAAGCGCCATTTGACTTCTACTATGACGAACTTATTGATTCGGTTTATGGTGATGGTCGGATTCTTTTGGTTGATTCAGGAGCAGCTTGCGCAGAAACTTTCTGCTATGGTGACTTCCCTAAGTTCAACGATCCAACAAACAGCGATGACACAGTTGATGCGAAAGCGAAAATTATGTTCATGAACCTTCCGGAAGATGAAGCAATCCTTCAAAATGTTGCTCATTCTTTCATTCGTGACGTTGATTTGAGGGTGACCAATAAGCGGGATGATAATGACTTCGCTAAAACCACGGCAACACTTGGTTTAGCGGGAGGTTTCCACGCTAGACCTCTTGGATGGTTCACATCTGATAATAGTAGTGTCCTGTACGGTGTTTCCGGCATCTTTGCCGCGAAGTTGACCGCTTCTTAATCCATTCAAAAATAACTGACCGGCTTCAATGTCGGTCAGTTGCTTTCACACACTACATGAAAAACTTTATCAAAATTTGGCTACTAGCCATACTTCCATTATTTGTCCAGGCTCAAAAAGCAACTGGAACTTTCGAGGTTGATCTTTCGGGTACCGCTACAAAGGCGCAATTGGATGCAGTTAATTCAAGAATTGACAATCTGGAAAAGCTGATCGTAAAACCGCCCGTTGTAGTTCCTCCTGTTATTAACCCACCTTCCGCCATCTTACCCAACTGCGACGGAGGTCCAAACCTAGAAAAGCTACTATCAATTTCGCCAACTCAGATTAGATTCCTATTTGATGGGTCGAATGTGACACTGATAAGCGCGAAGTACACAAGTCTGACAGATACCGCGGCGATTCAAAGAACGCTTGTTACGCCATCAAATAACAACCCTATTGCGAAGTTCAACACGATAGCGAACGGAACCTACCGTTTCTGGATTCAAGGCGGGAATTGCAAGAATAAGAAAGATCCTGTTCCGATTAACTTTACCATTGGGAGTACCGGGGAAGTCACACCCCCCATTATTTCGCCTGTCGTTCCATCGGCGGATAAAATCTACGAGCTTGTTTTAAACCTAACTGGTGAAGGATTTGAGGCTACTTATTGGCGAAATAACAAGTGGAACGAAAACACGGTAGGATTTAAAGATTCGGATTATGTAGAGAAATTCAAGGTAAACGGGAAGTATACTATTACCAGTGTAAGGGTCGCTTTCCCTTGGTATGAGTTCGAAAAAACACCCGGGAACTACGAGATTGAAGGGGTTAAACGCATGATCCAATGGCATAGAGATAGAGGGCTTATTTTGCATATTTGTTTTCTTCCCTGGCGGAAATACGGCGATGGGTTTATCTCCAATGATCTTTTTATGAGGGGAAACAGAGGGGGAACGTTTTACCCTGTTGATATCAGAGAGTACATCCCTTACAATTCAACTATTGCTACTTACGTAGACGACCAAACCAATGCCCGAATAAAAAAGGCAGTACAGGTATTATCCGAAGTATTAAGCACTTACGAAAAGGCTGGATACATTGGGCTTGGATCAGGCCGGGGGGAAGAGTTTGTGATGCCTAATTTTGAAACTGTAATCAGGGAAAAAACAGAAACTGATCCGGGTTATAAGATTGTGGAAGCGTCTGATTTGTCGGATCCATTCATGGCTAAGTTTAAAGAGTGGGTTGAAAAAAGAAAGTTAACCGCCTACCGTAGACCTGATTTTTATAGCGAAAACGGATACCTGGACGCGACCAATGAGATCGGAAAAGAGTACATGCGGTTCTGCACTTACACAATGCGTAAGTACTTTGACAACTTCGCAGAAGGTGTAAGGGCTGGTAGTTCAAAGATTAATGTTTGCTTTTTTATGCCCTCTGTTGGTACGCATCAAAACGGAAACGAACTGATTGCCTACTTCTCTTACGTAGCCAAGAATGCGGATGAATTGTACCATAGTGACGGTTCCTATGCTTATGACAACGAAAGGAAGATCAAGGGGATTAAAGTATTCAGAGGGACTTTCCCAAATAAACCAGCCAGTGCAGAAATTGACTCACAAGATGCAGGACAACAAGAGGGATGGGGAACTGGGGAGGTAACGACAAGCCAGTTTGTTGAACTCGCAACCAAGATATGGGAAGCCGGGGGCTGGAAGACTCACATAGCTATGAAGTACCTAGATAACGGAGTGCAAAAAATAAACGAGGGGGCATCAAGATTAAGGCAGTATACTGGCAAACCCTTCAACCCGCCACCTGTTACGGTCCAAAATACGGTCATTGTCGACATTACAAAAAGTCCTCACAATGTGTTTAATAATGAATGGCTGTATGACCAGACTTTCAATGATCACCCGGACGCGTACATCAATCAAATCGAAACCCCTGATTTCTGGGGTGGTGTAAATCCAGATGTTGCGGCTTTGAATCCTAATCCCCCTACTTACTTTGATATGCCAGGTGGTAATATTCAGCAAAAGGGGATTTCTATTTTCCTTCCAAATGCATACACAACAGCAAAAAAATATCCGGTAGTTTACTGGACAGACGGACAAGACTTATTTAACGATGGACCGGGAAAGTGGAATCTGAATGCTACTGCACAAAATCTGATTAATTCAGGACAAATAAAGGAAACGATTATTGTCGGAATAAACTCCGATCAATACCGATTCAGGGAGTATTTACCTTCTGCTACATGGGTAAGCCTTGATCAATCAACCAAAGATATATTCGTGAAAGAAACGGGTGGAAACCCGTTAGGCGATGAGTTTTTAAAGTTCCTTGTTACCGAGTTAAAACCAAAGATCGACTCGGAATACAGCACATTATCTGACCAACAAAACACTTTCATAGGGGGAAGTTCGATGGGTGGTCTGATCGGGATTTATGCGCTATGCAAGTACCCGGACATTTTCAAAGGAAACATTTCCATGTCAACGCACTGGATGGGTAGTTTGGGGTATCACAATACTGATTGGTTCCCAAAGTTCAAGGACTATTTAACTGCAAATCTTCCAGATCCAACATCGCACAAATTGTATTTTGATCACGGCACGGTCGGCCTGGATGATAGCTACACAGGCAGACAAAATGAGGTCGATGCTATTTTAAAGGCAAAAGGATATTCTGATTCTAATTTCAGAAGCTTGGTTATTCAAGGCGGCGATCACGCTCCTTTGTTCTGGTCGGCCAGGGTTGATAATCCGCTGAAATTCCAGATAGGCCTATGAAGAACCTTGACAAAATATTTACTGTCATCGCGATTGCTGCATTGTGCTATTTCTTCTGGTGGATGCCTAGAAATTACGATAACCACACAACAGAAACCGAGGTCATAAAAATCGACAGCTCAAAATTCTATGAAGCCAAGAAAGTCATTATCGAAACGCAGCTCAACGAGCGCACGGATTTGCAGCCTGCTTTCGATAGTGCTGTTTATAATGTTTTGCTTGATTCTGCCAAGCTCGAAGAGCTTCGCGCAAGTAACAAAAAAGCCATTATCGACCGAATACTTGCAAGAGAGCTACACCCGGGCACTGGAAGACAGTAACATTGTTTTACAGGAAATCCGGCCAGCTTTTGAGAATCAGAGAGCCATAATCAAACTTCAAAATGAAAGATACCTTGCCGCAAGAATCGAATGGGACTACAAAGAAAAGTTGCACAACCTGCAGGTCGACGGATTGCGCGAACAGGTTAAAACAGAAGTGCAGCAAAACCGTAAATCATTTTGGAAAGGATTTAAAACAGGATCATTAGTGCCGATAGTAGTAACAGGAACACTATTATTTGTCAGAACTATAACCCACTGAAATCAGATGAAAAATTAACATCTTAATCAGGATCATCATGAAAATCTTTGAACATTTTAATCTCAACGACATGCTCACGTCAATCGGCATAACAATAAAGGGGATGGTAACAAACCCGGCCTTCCTGCTTATTTCTTCTTCGACTGTTGGATTTATTCAGGTATTCAATTACCGACAGGATTTAACGGTTGATCTGCTTGCAGCAACGGCAATTGGATTCGCCTTGATGACTTTTTTAGGTCTTGTAAAGCACTATAAGACCGGGGAAGCGAAAGCCGAAATATTTATTAAAAAAACAGTTGAGCAGTTTGTCGTAATGGTTTCGGTTGTGATGCTTGGATATGTCGCTTCTATAATCATCGCCGTGGTGTTCAAAATCGCTACTCAGGCTGTTGCCGGTGCAAATCCGGTACCTGGAATTGCTTTGTATTTCATCTTTGCCGGGTACGGTGTGATGTTCACCTACTATTTTATAAAGTCGTGCGATCTGATTGATCAGATACTTCCAAACTTATTGCCGGCATGGTTTAGCGCACCTTTCAGAAAGTTCAGGAATTCAGGAGACTATAAAGATCTTCTGAGTTTTGATAAAGATCCAGACACCAACGAGCCAAAGTGAACCCTTCTCTTTTAACAAAGCTCTTCCCAAAAAGCAAGATCCTGAACTTTCTTCCATTCTGGGAGGAAGTTTCTGTTTATGCGGGATTGAATTCACCGCAGCGGATTGCAATGTTTCTCGCTCAGTGTGGCCACGAATGCCAAGGCTTTACCCGTTTTGTTGAGAATCTAAACTATACCGCTCAGGGGCTTGCAAATACATGGCCATCTCGGTTTTCCCGATCGCCAAATGCAATTAAAAAGCTTCCGAACGCTTTGGCTTTGAATATCGCTCGCAGGCCGGAAATGATTGCAAATGTGACCTATGCTGACAGAATGGGAAACGGACCGGCCGGTTCAGGTGATGGCTGGAAATACCGGGGCCGTGGAATCATAATGACGACTGGCCGGGCGAATTATTCAGAGCTTGATCAGGCTTTTCACATGGATGGAAAGATTATTTCGGATCCAGATCTTCTGCTTATGCCAGAATGGGCTTTGAAATCAGCCGGATATTACTGGAAGAAGAAAAACCTGAATGTCTTTGCTGATAAAGCTGACATTCAGGGTGCACGTAAAGCGATAAATGGGGGATTGATTGGGGTTGATGCGGTTCGGGAGCTTTATGAAAAGATCATTGTCAGTTTATGACTTCGTTCAAGATTGAGAAATCTTCTTTCGGTAACTGCTTTTATCTTGATCCATGTTTGTATTGTGCCAGGCATTACAAGCATCACAGAAATATTGTGACATCTGCTTCTGACCCGAAAAGGCAGGAAATTCATTAAACCTTTTTCGGGCTTCGTTTAGAGCCGATTTCTCTGAAACAAACTTCTTCTTCGTGCATATTTTTGGCTTCTTGCTCATTTAAACCGTGAATTTTGAATAATCCGCTTATGTGTAATCTCAATCTGAGCTCGTAAAGCTTTTCGTGAATCAAAAAGAGGTATTGCTTTTTCTATCCGGATAGCTGTATGAACAGCCAGATCCTTACGTTCACAAATGATGTCATTCAGCATTTGGTAGGAAATGCGGCAAGCTTCCGCGAATTGGCGTTGGGTGATCTTTTCTTTCTCAATGATTTTAAGGATCATAAGTGATGCTGTATCATCCGGCTTTGGTTCTACCAGGTGAATACATAAAACGTCATCATCATCAAAATGATAACAGTTTGGGCAATAATGCTTTCCGTTTTCTTCGTGCCATTCGTCATTACCAAGCATTTCGCCCATTGTGGACTCATCAGCCATAGCCGAAAATCCGTTATGGTCATCATGCCAATCGCCGCCGCAATTGTCGCATTTGGCTGTGAAATATGTTACAGGGTAGATCATTTGACAAGATCCAAAACAGGTTCACCATCTCTTATTTCAGCAAAGAAAATCTGTGGGTTGTCTTCGTAGGTTTTCAATACGTGCGCCGCCATTTCGATCATCTTTGGATCATTGATACCTCTGAGCATTTCTTTCTTTTGCTCAAACCAAAGCTCTTTATCTTCCTGAGTGGCATCACGCCAAATCAAATCACCTGGTTTAGGTTTGTAATTCGGATCGTATTGATCGCTTCTCCATTGAACATGCTGCAATTCAACAGCAAATTCTTTACTCTGAAAACAAAAAGGAGTTACACCGTCGCGACTGTTCCAGATTCTTACGTAAATGTTTTTGTCTGGATTGTCGTTACTTGTTGCATACGACATGTGGCAAAAAGCCTCTTTATGATTGTGCTTTTTCTCGGGCACTACCTGTTGCTTTTGCATTTTTTTAAGAGCATCAGCAAGATTGAATCTTGTTGGATCAAACTTTTCCATAAATCATTTCTTTTTAAACTGTACAACCTGAATTCCCATTTCGCGCGCAATAAAATGTTCTATCCGTGCACCTCTGGAATGTTTCCAGCACGGAAGCATAAGGATCTGATCACATTCAAGCAGCATGGATATATCTTTCGACATATGATCCCACCATGTAGCATCCGCATAAAGGCCATTTTTAAGCGGGTTTACGGGGTAGTTACCCATCCGGTTTATATTGTCTTCTGCTGTTTGGAATTTGGCCTTTACTTCTTCAATTGGAAGTCCGGAGATCTTCCCGGATATGTAGATTCGTTTCATAAATGTTCCAAAATCTCAACTCCGTTTTCAGAAAGTATTCCAACAACGCTTTGATTAGAATCAGGTACCATCATCGGCATTAGTAAAATTCTTACTTCGCCAATCTGAAATATTGAAGCTTTCTGTTTCTCTGTTTGTTGAACCAAAGTAATTGAGTCAACCTGTAAAATACTTGCCGACTTGATCAACTTCTGAATGTATCCGATTGAGAAAAAAGAACATCCAATACCGATGATCGAAGTAAATGACGGTATTTCCTTTCCTGTGTACCTCGGAGGTCCATGCTTATCGCCTGATCCATCGCAAACAGGACACTCAGCTACAATTTTATGAATATCGCCATCATATTCAAATGTGGCTTCGATAAAAGAATCTCCTTTACATGCCGGACAAGGTATGCCAGAAGAATAGTATTCTGGTTCCATTGGTGCGGACTGGATGATTAATTCCAGGTCGGATATTAGAATGACAAGATTCTCATTGTCATCAGTTACAATCAAATCACCAACAGATTTTGATAACTCAATTGGCTCACACTCTGTTACTAGATCTTTTTTACAAAATGCGACTGACCCACCATCAGTGGTAGCAGAAAATTGATCCACCCGAAATGGTTTACACATTGTAGGCCGCAAGGTGTCGCTACTCGCAAACATGCCCAAAACCTGTTGATACGGATTCTTGTTTTGCGTTTCCATAATTAATTAAGATAAAAAACCACCGGAGTAACCGGATTAAATAAATTCCCTTGATGATCAACAACCGGCGTAAGTGTTACCCTCGCTACGTGAATGACATCTTTATGCGATCTCAAAAACGAGCAGTATTGAAGCGTGTTCTCAAAAAAGAACTTTACAAAGCTGGCATTGTGTGCTATCGGACTCCATTTTATGGCTTCAATTCTGTTTTTGCTTTTCTTGTTTTTCATGACGTTGAGTTATAGGAGTTAATTACTTTTTAAGTTTTGGCTTTCTTTTGCCGATTTCACTGTAAGCCGTTGGTTTGCGGGTGATCAGGATGTCAATGCCACAAATAGCTTTCATTAGCTTTGCTTTGAGCTTGAAAACGTCGGTTAGGACTCCTTTGAAGTCTTCGCAAACATGCTGACCGTCTTTTTTATAAACAAAATCAGCAATGTAGGTGCAAATAAGCATACCGTTGATTCTCATTTTAAACGGCACTTGTGTTTTTAAGCTGCTGATTTTGCCCGCTTGTTGAGCTAACTTCAGGTCGACGTACCTGTTCGCCTCGCCTTTTGAGTCGAACAGGATGCCGTCAACTTCGGTTTTGATATTTTTATACTTGGATGGCGTTGCAGCCGGGAATTGTTTAAACCGCATTGGCTTTTCTTCCTTGTTTTGGTTTATCAGGAATGAGCTGCTTTGTTTCACCTGTCATCGGATTGACAGCCTCTATGATGACATTGTGATCATTTATAAAATCTCGAAGTGGTCTGATCGGATCTTCAAAGTTATCGCCAACTCTCATTTGAAAATCTCTACCCATAAACGGCTCAGATTTCAACAATTCGCCTGTTTCAGGGTTGACGTACTCCCATCTTTTCAGAAGGTAATTTCTGCGTCTTTCGGCAGATACGGTGTAGAATATGTATCCGTCTCTAAGTTGACGTGCCAGTAAATTCACATCACCATTGAGCCCATCCAATCTAGCTTTGAACTGAGCTGCTTTCGCCTTTTTCTCATCTTCAACTTCCGAAATTTCAATCAACTTGTCGGTTAATTGAGTGTTCATTTCGTTTCGCTCATCCTGAGTCAAATCGTGCTTAATTTCAATGTCTTCCAAATCTTCTTCCATGTGATTTATTGTTATGAATTATTAAAAACTGAATTGATTCGAAGTAACCCGAAAGCTCGGGGCCAGATGCGCAGCGGCATGTCTGACAGCATGTAATCCTAAACCCTTATTAATCTTTGTTTTTGCTCTCAGTTATGACAGAGAGAGCTATTTTTTTAGTGTCTGCCGGAAAACCCTTTCCTAAAATCCATGCGCAAAACCCAGTATGATCAATGGCCGGCTTGCCTCGATGCTCGCCGATATTCAGAACCAAAACACCTTCTTCATTGTAGGTAAATTTGCCAGATAGGTCAGCAACCTTTTTATCATAGTTTGTGTAAAGCGCCAGTGATTCAAGTGTATCCGGAAAGCCTTCTTCATTCTCATACTTAATCATCTGGGCGATAAACACATCGACCGTTGCTTCAATATCAGCTTTGGCGCTGTGAGCATCTTCCAGATCCTTACCCAAATAAAACTTCACAGCTGCTTTTAGATCACGAGGTTCTTTCCTTTTAAAAAGCGTACAAGCGTCAATCATTAAAAATTGTGTGTAATCCCATTCAATGCCAGCTCTTGCGAATTCATTGTAAAGCAATGGAACGTCGTAAGAATTTGAATTAAACCCAGCGATGTCGCAACCGGAAAGCATTTCAAGTAATCCTTTTGATAGTTGCTTAAATGTTGGCTCATTGACAACATCAGCATCAGTAATTCCATGTACTGCACTGGCACCTTCTGGAATTGGTATGGTAGGATTTACGCGCCTGGATACAGTTTTAACCTGCATATCCGGATAAAGTATCGAAACTGCTATTTCAACAATGCGATCCTTTTCGGTATCGGTTCCTGTGGTTTCAAGATCAAAAAACGCGATCGGTCTGGTAAGTTGTAATTTCATGTTATTCAATAATTTGAGGTATCACTTCTCTTCTGCTCCACTCAGGGAGCGACATATTTATTATTCCCATGTTGCCTTCGTCGGCATAAGAATCAAATCCAGGCCAATTCCCTTTATCCATCGCATCCTTCACATTTTGAAGCGCGATCCGGTACCTGTAAACACCGTTTGCAATGTCTTCAGGTGAATACCAAAACACCACCGGCAAGTATGGGAGAACGGTTTGAAGCATGATGCAGATAACCGCTGTAATTTTACGGCCAGTAACTTTTTCAAAACCATCTTTGTACATTCCTTCTGATAGGTAGTACATATATTTTGCAGCATCATACTGCATTTTTCCGATGTTGTCAGCGTGGGTAGTTTTAACGCTTATGATCGCGTTACAACCAATATTTTCTTCGATCTGAAAAGAATCCGGGCGCATTTTACAGGGCAAGCCGGTTTCAATATCAGTCCAATACATTGAAACTTCTGGAACGGATCCTTCAAGTAAAGCCGGGATGATTCCACCGCCGTAACGGTAATAATTTCGCTTGATCAAATCAACAATCGTCTTGCTTTTTGGATCAACTGAAATTTTACCAACTCTGTTTTTTAGCTCAGTTAAATATTCCCTCTTTCCTTTGATTTTGTCAAGATCAAAACCAGATCCTATTACATGGAAATAGGCTTCTTCTGCTAGATCTGGGTTAATTTGTTCAGCTTGCTTCTCCCAGAAGTTTATCATTTTCTGAATTCCTTCCGTGCTGGTTTTGTCGCCATCTTCCGGCTCAACCGCCAAAGCATCGAATTTATCAGGTTCAAGGAATGCCGTATGGCAAAACGTTCCAAGTACAAAACAGTTCTTATCCGGCTTGACTTCTTTTTCTTCCGTATTGATCAGATAGTGCAATGGTGATTTCAATGCCTCTTTCAATGAACCGGATGAACATGCTTTTGAATCCAGATAAATCTGCATATCTTCTTCAATCGCTTTTCCGTTTAAACTCAATTGTGGTAATAATGTTCTGATATCGATCACAGATTCGCGGTTTCGAATGAAATCAATCACTTCTTCAATCGGAGTGAAATCGCCTACATCATAAAATGTCGGATTCAATTCAGGCCCTTCCTGAGCGTCATAAAGCTTTTCGAAATCGTAGTTCATTGTAGAAAGGTTTTGGCAGGATGATCACGCATCCTGCCAGGTGGAACATTAGATTTCTACTCGTAGTGGGCGAATTGACCAATTGTCTGAACTGTTTGGCCCTTTCTTGTTTTTAACCTTACCTGAATAGGTAATTTTCAAAGGAGCTCCCTGTTTTAACACCGATGCGGCAACTAGGTCCATTAAAGTTCCGACAAGCCTTTTAGACCCATTTCTGATTTTACGAACCTGTCCGTTTTCATCTTGTTCAATAAAGAAAGCGCATTCGAGAGGAACGATGTCACCTGTTTTCTCATCCAAAATCTGAGAGTAACCAAGTTTTTCGAAAAACACGTACTTTGATTCGTTCTTTTCAACAGGAGTCCAATAATCAGACATCAGGTCAATTGGAAGTTCAATAGCTTTTCTCAGGTTTGGTAAATCTGATATCGGGCCGGTTAGGTCAAATGACTGACTAAGGGCCGGGTTTTCTTGTTCTGGCAATAAATGTGAATCGCCAAGTGTTGCAATAGTATTCATGTGTATTTATTGGTTTAGAATTAATTTTTAAGATTTTGGATTCTCGAGGTCGGTTATGGATATACGCGGATCACTCTTTGTAATGTTTCGACCAATTCCATTACTGTTGATTGGCCAATGATCGCAACTACAAACAGGGTTACCACACAGGCAATAATCATTGTCAGAAGGAATTCTGATAGTCTCATTAGAAATTGGAAGATCCTTTTCATCTTTCACGTTCTGCTTTGTTGACAGTATAAACCAGGAGCCCGGCAATGCACAAAACAATCACAGTAAACACATCGGCTACGGTTGTATGATCATACACGTAATCGCATATTTCATCAATATCACAGGCGACTACCATTGCAAGCATTATCAGGAGTCTGTTCATTGGTTGGCAAGGTTTACAGTGAATAGATATATCAAAATCGTGGGCAGGTTAACACT
>Ga0123337_10000591_pt1 | contig 58304 bp, 57 predicted proteins | sample frozenSSSSmetaG_FD_89792 | JGI IMG/M metagenome (GOLD analysis project Ga0123337, IMG submission 89792) | Glacier valley bacterial and archeal communities from Borup Fiord, Nunavut, Canada, to study Microbial Dark Matter (Phase II) -... | ecosystem: Environmental > Aquatic > Freshwater > Ice >... | reverse complement strand
TAGTAGAAAATCCAAGGCTTCACCGCTAAATGGCATTTTGGTGAGGCGACGCATTTTCGCTTCCGCGACGCATTTCGCTTCCTCCGACTCTGAGCGGAGCTCAGGTTTGGTTCCGACGATTATCCGTAATGTACTCTGTAAGGTAAAATATAATGAGATAATAAGTTGACCATGTATTATGTGTATACATCGGCTCAATGAGGAGAATTTCAGACGGGGATGGAAGTTGATGGCTGTGTGTTTGAATTTGTTCTTCAGAGAGGGAGTCCGGAGAGTCAAGATCGCCCGAGAGAACCTGCCACGTGATATAGCATCGGACAGATTCTGGATCGATCGCCTGGCCCATCTGATCTTCTCTGATCTTCGTGAGAGGGTAAAAAGACAAAACACATATGCGAAAGTGTCCAGAGCGTAGAATGTCTTGTTTTCTGAGATGACGAGAGTGTTGGTGAACTCTCAGATATCACGTAGCTTCGAGGGCTCTTGTAAGACGATAGTATTTATGTCTAGCACACTCCGGATTCTTCATCTCGAAGATTTTGATACGGCTTTCCGCCCTATCAGCTCATGAACGCCAGCCAAAACGCCATGCCATGCTCTGCAATACAAATCCATCCATCCCTCATCATCACATCCTTCATCATCACATCCGGACCCATCTAAGCAGGCAGCTCGTACGCCCTTTTGATGACTCTCGAGAACTGCTCGATCTTCACATTCTCCGTAACCATCGTGCCCTTCGCCTCATTCTCCTTATTCAGCGGCACCTTGATCACCAAGCCATCAAGGCTCCATCCACACACCTCCGTCACGAACTTCTCGAGCGCCTCGCCCTGCAGGCCCAACCACGACTCCAGCACGTCGCGCGCGACCTCACGCACGGTCTGTGCGACCGTCATCGCGATGCGGACGCGGATCAGCTCCTCGAAGCCGGCGACGTCGGCGATCAGGTCCGCGTACAGGTCGTCGGAGTCGAGGGTGCTCCAGAACTTGGCGTAGGAGGCGCCGGCCAGGAGGTTGCTGAGAACGTTGAGTTTCTGGACGGCTTCGGAGAGGGGCGCGTCGCCGGCGGCGGGGAGGGCCGAGGACGTCGAAATGGGTTGCAGGATGTGCGGCGGAAGGAGGTGCAGGCAGAGGGAGAAGTCGGCGGAGGGGAAGACGGTCAGGGCTTTGACGAGGATGTTGGTGATGGTTTCGTCGCGGGCGAGGTGAGGGTTGAATTGGTAGCTGGGACAGTGTGTCAGTACGAGGTTGGACTTGCAAAGCTTGCCAGAGTTGGCGGAAGCGGAGCACACAGAAAGTGGCAGCAGTGGAAGGTTTCAGATAGAGCTAATAATTATACATCGTTGGACGGGAGGGATTCAGTCTCCATGTCCTCTAGGTCTGCGACAAAAGGTTTATACATCATTTGGCTTCCACTGCTTCCAAAAAAAAATACGAAGAAAGCAGAGCAGACTTACAGCTTAAGGAGGGCGAGGTTGGCATAGCAATCATATGCCTTGTCGTCGCATTGTTGCTGCACGTAGTCTTGGAAGATGGTCGTGGTCTCTGGGTTGTATCTGTCCAGTCCGTTAAGGATGGCCTCGATGTGCTCCGGGCGCTCTGGCGCGTAGTCGAAAGGAATACCCATGATGTGCGGTTTTATGGGCTGTGGAGGAGAGAATGGGAGGTTTGGAGGTGGAGTTGCAGTGACGTGGTATATCGAGGTGGGATGGCCGCCGACGCATGAAGATTTCAAGCTTCATTCACAAATTAGGGCTACCGAAATATTGTTCTCGGCAAGTTTTGGCGGGCCTCTTGCGGCAGCTTTACGCGAAGATGTCCCTCGTATTTCAATCACGTGCACGGTTTATCCTTATCATTTTTATACAGACTCGAGGTTGCTCAACTTGCTCTACAGAAATCTATTCGCGAGCTCTATCTATTCTATGTCGGCCTTGATAACAATATCGACAGTCATGATTCATTCAGTCCCCTCAGGACGGTTTTCACCTGCCCATCGCTCGGCTCGGCTTGGATCTACTCAATACTTGTCAAAAATTGCCCATCTAGCTCTTGATCAGAAGAGAGTGACCGGTCATCTCTTCTGGCTGGGAGAGTCCCATAGCCTCCAAGATCGTTGGCGCAACATCTCCAAGAACACCATCAGTCTTCTTCAACGTCCAGCCCTTTGGAGCGTTGGCCATGATGAATGGGACCTTGTTAGTGGTGTGGGAAGTCTTTGGCTTTCCATCCTCGAACTTCATCTCCTCAGCGTTACTGTGATTGAATTAGCATGTTAAAGACACTCAATTACCTCAATTACGGGTATAGATCAGGAGCTTACCCATGGTCAGAAGTAATGAACAGCACATAGTTCTCCTTCTTGCAGGTCTCGTAGATAACACCAATGGCCTTATCAGTGGCCTCAACTCCCTTGAGAGCAGCCTCATAAACACCAGTATGGCCAACCATATCAGGTGGCGCAAAGTTGTTCATGACGAAGGGGAACTCATGCTCTTCGATTCGCTTTGAGACCTGCTTGGCAACTCCAGCAGCACTCATCTCGGGTGCCAGATCGTAAGTCGCAACGCTCTTGTTGGATGGGACGAGATCCTGAGACTCATCACGTTCTTCAAGCGGGAAGACCTTCTCAACGCCACCGTTGAAGAAGAAGGTAACGTGGGCATACTTCTCCGTCTCTGCAATGTGGACTTGCTTGACTCCTTGCGTGCCCAGAGTCTCAGCGAGGACATTGCCCATGTGCTGTGGCTTGAAAGCAATGTTAAATGGGTAGTCGAGCTTGTACTGGGTCATGGTTGTGAGTGTGATGTTCTTTGGGTAAGGGAAGTCTGGCTTTGGCGAGCGGTCGACACCTCCCAAAAGCTGGGTGATTTCTCTAACACGATCGGAGCGGTAATTGAAGAAGAAGATCTGGTCGTTATCTTGAATGCGGCGCTCCTTTCCGCCAACAATGATAGGCTTCAAAAACTCGTCATTCTCGCCCTTGGCATACCTCTCCTTGATGGTTGCAAGTGGGTCGCTGCTGTCCTCTCCCTCTCCAACAATCATGCCCTTCAGGGCAACCTCGACTCTGTCCCAGCGCTTATCACGGTCCATGGCATAGTAACGTCCAACAATAGTAGCGATCTCGCCAGTGCCAATCTCCTTGATCTTGTCAAGGAGCTGCTGCAGGTAGCCAGCGCCAGACTTTGGATCAGTGTCACGTCCATCACCAAAGAAGTGGATGAAGACATGTGGGATACCGACCTCCTTGGCGACCTTGAGGAGTGCATAGAGATGGTCTTGCTTAGCATGCTACATGGCCATCAGTAAATGCCCCTGAAACGGAAGTATGAGAAACCTACGACACCACCATCGGAGATAAGGCCACAGAGATGCAGGCGCCCATTTCCCTCCTTCGCATCCCGGAAGGTCTTCATGATGACTTCATTCTTGTCCACCTCCCCCTGTTTGATTGTCTGATCAATGCGAACAACATCCTGCCATACGACACGTCCCGCACCAATGTTCAAATGTCCGACCTCTGAGTTGCCCATGAGGCCCTCTGGCAGACCGACGGCAAGCGACGAGGCCTCGAGCTCAGTGAACCCATCTGCATTCTTGTAGAAGTTGTCCATGACCGGAGTATTCGCATTCGTAATCGCATCGCCATTCTTCGGCGACGTCTCGGAGGGGATTCCCCAGCCGTCAATCACGACTGTATCGCAGAAGAGCGATGATTAGCCATGCCAGCTCGAGCAGTATGAGAGCGTAACAGCCAGCGAGAAAGTAATCAGGCTTGCGCGCCATTTTTCGAGAGAGATTCTGGTATGAAAGGACAAAGGAGTTATCGCCAGGTGTTAGAAACAAGAAACGTACTGAGGACAGCGTTATTCTCGACTTTAACCATAATGCCGGGTTAAGTCGCAACAATGGTTGAATTATTGGGAAGGAACGTCGAGCTGCAGCAGCGATATCTATCGTATGACGATAATTAGCATTCAAGTGCTCAATTGAAGCAAAATAAAGATAGAAACCAACTATTAGAAGACTGAATTTACTCGAGGGGGAAGTAGACTCTTCTCACTTTTGCTTATTCTGGGAGTGGCAGATACGCTGATTTGCTTTCTTGTTGAGGTGGGGTGGCTATATTCGAGCTGGGAAAGGTGTTTCGCGAAAGAAACACGGTGTACCCCTCTCTACGTCACCCGCACTTCGCCGACTCCGCGACCCTTCGTGTAGCATCAACGGCATCAAGAGAACCCTGGCCTCCCATCACATTGCGCTGAGGTAGAATTAACACCTGCTATACATCATAATTCGGAAAGCCGATCCTCCAGACGCTTCAACGTCTTGCGTCGAGCACGCAACGCGCCCACGACCGCCCTTTCAACCTCAATCGCGACTCAATTGTCCCAAGACTCGAGTTCAACTCGTCCCCGACAAACAGATCGCCTTCCATTCGAACCACCCTCGAGAGCCACAGCCGCACAGCAACAGCGCCCACAATGGCAACCTCCCCCTCCTTCACCACCTCCCACACCTCCATCACATCCACCTGCTCCAGCCAAACCAGCACCCTCCCGCCCGCCCTCTCCCCCGCGAACCTCGACACCATCCCCGTCCTAACATCCATCCTCACTCGCCTCCAACCGCCGACCTCCGGCGCCACCTCCACGCCCGGCCCCTCCTCCTTTACCTCCACCGGTCCCTCGTCCTCACAGCTGCGTCCCGACGCCATCGGCCCGCTGAGCACGAAAGAGATCCCCGCCGCGACGGATGCACTGAAGCATAGGCTGCAAAGGGCGCGCATGGAGGTCGCGCGTCTACCGGGGATCGAGATGGGGATCCAGGAGCAGGAGGAGGAGATTAGAGGGCTGGAGGAGAGGATTCGGAGGCAGAGAGAGGTGCTGGAGGGGTTGAGGGAGGTGGGGGCGAGGGCGGGGAGGGGCGAGGATGTGGTTATGCAGGGGATTGGGGAGGGGAAATGAGGAGCCTTGGTGGGAATTTGGTATGATGATTTGACGGAAAGAGAAGAGCTTGATATGGGCTGGATTGGCGATGAAAATGTGAGCATGGAGGACATGGAGAGTGTCACCCTGAAGCTCTGGGAGAAGAGGAAACCGAATGGAACACGTCTTGACTGGCTAGAAGCGGTAGAAGAAGAGGAGCAAGAGAAGACTCAGTCAGTCTCCTATAACGGATACGGATATCACATCTTCCAAGACTGGACAAGCCAGTCCCAGGCCAAGTCAGCAACCATCGCCACGAAGTCTCGAATAGCCATGACGTCGCGGGTCAATGTCGCTTGACACTGCAAAGCCTTGCCATACAAGGCATTTAGAGAGAGCCTTCAAGACGTCTAGAAATGTCTCCTGTTATCGACTCTCGGCCCAGCCATAAGCTACACCATCATAATCTAAGCAATACAAGCTCTGAAATCCATGCATTTCTCTGACCATTCCCCCTTAAATTGCCTACTGCGCTTTTTTATAGACGCCAATCTCCTTTAAAATGTCATCCGCGCTCTTTCCCGGCTTCCCAGGCACCGTCTCCGTCCAAATCTTCTCTGACAACCGCTCAGCCTCGGGCAGGATACTCCAGTTTGGGCTGTGCTCGGCCTTGAGCCACTTAAAGTCGTCAACTTGATCCCAGTGATTTTCCATTGACTCCTCTGTCTCCTTTTTCTGTAACCTAATTAGCACGTGGATCCAGCATAGTACAAATCTTGACTTACATAGCAGTCCGGAAGCGGCGCAAACCGAATATCCTTGCAATCCTCGATAATCGGCCTGCTCATGCAAGATAGATAGACATCCACATTCTTGCAATCGTGCATTCTGACCTGTCTACTGCTCACAACCACAATGGTATTCTGGAGATTCGTCATGTGGGCAGCACCTGCAACTTCACCAGCCACGATCAATGAGTTGGCGATGTCCTTGAGTGCCAGACCTGCGAATGGCTTTCCGTTGACCGTAGGAGTTGACATATCAACAATACATCTCTTCAGGTCGGTAAGGGAGCCGGAAGACGTAGCATGCGCAGCCGATGGAGGCAGAATGATATGCAGACCCTCATGCTCAGAGAGAGAAATCGAATTGGCCTGCCTAAAGCTAGGAGCACGAACGAGGTTAGTAGCTCCTGAAATCTCAGCATTGTAGTTCTTCGACGGTCCTTGAACACTGTCCAATTTCGATTTGGAAGCCTCATGACCAGCTGATTTGGCAGATTCATCCTCGGAGCTGGACGTCAGACCTACTGCTGCGGCAACATCTGTTAGGGAGAGCGCCGAGCTGTTCTTCTTGACCTTGAAGGCGAAACGTGATTTTGGTGCGAATCTCATGCGTGCTTCTTCGAACTTCTCCTTCAGGCCATTGATTGCCTATAGCTGTGTCAGTGGGACTCACTGTGCTGGAAAGGAGCAAACATACTGTTGTGTACTTCCGCTGGTCGTATGCGGGGATGAAGTCTAACGCATCTTGCACTTCTGTCGTGAGCCTTGCGATGCCGGCGAGGCAGTAGTCTGTGGCATCTTGTCTTTCACCAGCCACCAGAGCTGTACGCTCGAGCTTGTCAATGTGTTCTTGGAGATCTGTGCAGTGTCAGAAATCAATCTACTGTCTGGGATTTTGAGAACATACTGGCGACCTCGTCTTGGAAGTAGCGGTAAAAGGTCTCCTTTAGGTCTGCTTGTGGTTTGGAAGAGCCATCAAAGGGCTTTCGCGGAAGATTTTCGCTATTGCTAGCCTCAGATGACATTTTAATAAATAGACAAAGTGGACTTGAAGTTTGTGATTGAATGTTCTTGTATCTTATTTCACGGTTTGGTACGACTGACTGTATGACGAGCCTCAACGTAGCTTTCGTATGTTGACTTCAGTGGAAGGATGAAGGAGTAAGACAGATCTGAATGGGGAGAGTAGAGGAGAGTAGAGCAAGTCTGCTTGATATATGTCTGACCAAGCTGATTGTTCTGGGAAGGTCAAATGATGATGATGGTTACTGTTTACTGCTGTCAGTCTGTCACTACTGCTTGATGGTACGCGTGGTATGGTAGGAGGGAAGGAGGGAAGGAGGGAAGGAGGGAGGGAGGGAGCATCCAACGAGAGAAATAAGGTTTGACCAAATTTGAAGCTTGTAGAGTCAGTCAGGCAGTCATAGGGCAGTCACGATGCTTTGTTGTAGACTTGCAGAGTATCTCAATATGATCTCGGAACAGAGATATGTCCGGTCGGCCTGCCCCAATCATACATTATTGTTACAGTACCAATTGCGCTTACAGCTGGTCAGTAGTGGTCACAGACACGGACAAACAATCATCTGCAGGTCAGGGTGACAGGGCGGGCAGAGAAGCTCCAGTTGTTACGGCAGAGGGTATGTTACGTATGTATGTACGCCGTACTGTAGCGTCTGTACCTGAATTGGTGGCAGTGCTGTCGTATCATGTCTGTTGTTGACAAGCCTCATGATCGCTGGGAAAGGAGATGCATCACGCATCGAATGCATACCTAATGCGCGGTATCCCATTGGCTGAGGAACAGCTCCTCGATCCTCGATCCTCAATCCCCGATCCTCAATCCCCAATCCCCAATCCCCAATCCTCCTTAAAATGTTAGACAACCGGACAACATGATGGAATGAACAATCAACATGGACATCTCAGGCTCTTGCAGAGATACACGGTGTACGTACTCGCTGTGTATCTCTGCATACACCTGAACAGTCAGTCAGATGTGTGCTACATTGGTTCAGCCTTATATTACCACTTCTGATGACTGCTGTTGATCCAGACTCCACTTGGAAATGTTCGTCCGACCTGTGCAAAATGGGTTGGAACTTCAGATAAGCCGTGAAGCTGAAGAGCAATTCAGAGGCACTTCTATGCAATATATAAATCACATGCGAATCCATCAAAGCACCCACGGCAAGGATATGGAAGGATCGTGCGTTCACGTGTATGTACATTACATTGCTGGAGTCAGCCTGTAAGAAAACTAGGACAAGAGAGAGGACTTCAGAGGGAGCTGTCGGGGATATCGATTCCGTATGCAGCCTTGATCCTCTCCTTCCTCCTCTCTTGGTAGCCCGGCGCAAATACTGCTCCTGTACACAAGTTAGCAAGCGTCGAGAGGAACCACCGGCTATTCATCTCACCTCTGCCCTCTCCAACTTCAGCAATCGTCTCCTCTATCGGCCGGCGTCTATTCTTCCTCATGTACTGCTTGCGCTCAAACTCATCTTCCTCCGGATTTTTATTCCATCCCTGCAGCCGGCCACCTGTGAAATCGAAGGCACCCAGCAGAACGGCCGCCAGAGTACCATAGCCAAGAACGGCCGGCATGGAGCCATCTACACGCAAGTCAGCCAATTGATCCAGCAAACATAGCTATTGAAGCGACTGACGCTTCAGTCCAAGGATGGATCCAGCCACGAGGCCTCCCAAGGCGGGATTCAAGCTGTCGTTCTTCTCCCGCAGATTGGCGGACGCGAACTTTGTGAACTCGTACGTGCCACCCATGGCCGCTACGCAACTATTAGCACGGCATTTTGGAATCTGAATAGAGTATAAGAGTCCACGTACCAAACACTGCGATTGTGCCGCCAGTTCGTGAGAAAACAGCCCATGGGCCGATGTTCCTTCTTGCCAATGCATTCTGGACGGCGGACATGAACAGGCCGGCACCACCGGTGATCAATGTGCCCGTGATGGCAGCGCCGACGGCATCCTGTGGATGATATCTCTCGTCTCCGCCAGCCATTGTGGAGGGAAGGGGAGAATGGGGATGCGGGTGGTGGTGGTGGTGGTGATATGAGGCTCTCGCTCTCGGAGTTGAGGTCAGTGTAAAGCTTCCCTCTCTGATCGCGGTGATAGGTGGATGTGTGTGGTTGGAGGGCGAGCGGAAAATGCCGACACTAGAGCGACGTGACGCCTGTGCCTGCGCGGTTTGGCTTAATTCGTAGCAATTCATTGCCTCCTAGAGGTACCTAAGTACCTACACTTACTGCATGCAGGCTGTAGCTACCTCTCTCCAAAGGCGTCGTCGCGACTGCATCATCAAATAACATGCGTGTACTCTGGCATAAACAAGAAGGCCCATTCTCCATCCATATTACATGCTATATACGTGAAGGACGAAGAAGAAAGAATCAATAAAGAAGCTGGATCTTATCTTCGAAGACGGATTTTCATCTTCGTTTGCTGCCTACAATTTAATTTCCCCAGAGAGCTTGCCCGCCTTCTGAAGTTCTGAATGTGACCTGGAGCTGCGAGTCGCCTCTGCCTTTCGCATCCTCCACAACTCGCTGTGCATTCACTCCGCGCAGAGCAGGGCAGACAAGGCAAACAAAGCAAGGCAAAGCAAAGCAAAGCGAAAGCCAAAGAGATCCCAACCTGTTGACCAGACTGAGGAAGTCCCTGCAGAGCTTCAGGACATCTGAGTTGACTTGCTTCTATGTGTAGCACCTCTGTGTAGCCTTCCGCAAGACACAGCAGAGCGACCATCGCCATGGAGGGCGGCTATGCAGGCACCGGCCCAGGTGAGTGTATATGTTGGCGATATGTATCTACGAAGATGGATGCTTACCTATCTCCGTGCTCTAGGGAAGACCAGCCCGCGATTGCTTGAGGACCTCCTAGATTACGATAGCTCAAAGCCCCGATCAGACGGCAGAAACCTTCTTGTCGATCACTCTCCCATCTACAAGGCACAGAAGATCTTCCCTCTTCGAACCGTGCCCAACGATTGCCATCACTTATTATGGAGGAAAGATGGGCAGACGAGCATCATCCCTTTCGATAAACACCCAACTACGTCTACAAAATGCATCTCCGCATCGTTCTGCTCGAGATGTTTTCATCATTTTGATGTTGTCGTTGACTATACGAAACGGCCTGGCAGGAATCTTCCCTGTGCTCTGGGCACATCCTATCCTTTACATCATTGGCAACATGTTGGATCACAGTATCCCAGCGATGAGGAACAGCAGAGGGATACGTACAAGTACGAGCGCTACAAGGAACAACACACGTGGGCCTGTTCAGCATTCAGCTGTCCAGCTGTCCTTACAGTCCGAATATCGCCCCCGAGACTGAACAAGGCGCAAACACCGTTGTTAACAGATCCACGAAAAATTTACGCGCGTGGAGTCAGAGTCATAGAGGAAGATCCAGAACGTCACGGAGATAGTAGGCCTTCACTCCCCTGTGAAGTTCTTGCTGTAACTAGGACATATCTGATCCATGCCTTGACTGTTGATCCCGGAAAATCAAAGAGGATAGCTGCGCGCAACAAGAGATTCATACTCGCTTTTGGCGACGAATGCCATGAACTCCTTCAGTACATCGGCTTTACATATCAGCAAGAACTTGTTATGAATGGCGATGTAAGTCTCAGAATCTTCAACCGTGCTCAACTTACTTTTCCGCTTAGAAATCTCTCGATTTGTGCTAATTCACTCTAGGTCGAAGAGGAAGAAGGCTTTTGGTCATTACCGGCTGTGGCAGAGCAAACAGAACCGACTGGCAACATAGCGGCAAAAACCAATAGACATTTTGTAGAGGATGTTCTGTGTGAGGTATCTCGTCGGCTTGCCGATCGTCCGTCCGAAGAGCTCAAGCAAGGCAATACGCAGATTCTATACAATCCATTGCCCGCCCTTAGAGATTTGCGAATTGCCCTGGGTAGCCTGGATTATCCAACAGATACTAGGATTGTAAATCTTGACGCTCCGGAACATCCACATTACCCAAGCTTAGGCGCTGTCTCGAGTCTCTCTGACGAGCTTGTATTTTTCGCATATCAAAGACAACGAGATTGTGATCCAAAGAATAAGGGTTATTACTTGGAATGTCTCAAAGGGATTGCAGAAGGCAGAAGTAGCATGTTTCTCCAAGAAGAATTCGTCAAGATTGTTTCTTTGGGAGAAAATACTCTTACGGAAATCGAGGACTCATATAAATTTTTCGCACTCAATCCTGCCGTCGACCACGGTGACGACCATATTATTGGAGTTTATAAATCAAGGATAGAAAATGCCCCTCTTCAGAAAGAACAGGCAAAGCAGGCTTTGCTAGTGATTGGCAACGCGAGAAGTAGCAAAAAGATTCAGGAGGTCGCAACTGACAGAGACATGACGTACGAAGAAGCTCTCCAATACTTCGGTGTCACAGCAGACACTCCATCTGATGTGATCGAGGCTCAAGCAGTTGCTCTGGCTATTGATGTTGATAAAAGCGTCGTGGGGCCTATACTTAATATTATTGGGACCACACGAAAAGACTTGTCGCTGCAAATCGCTGCGGCATCCATGGAGGCTGGCGATGCTGATTCGAATCTTACTGTCAAGGAAGCTTATAAGAGACTTCAGATTCACGACGAAAACACATCTGAAGAGTCTGTCTTTGCTTACTACCAGACACTCACAGACAATGCACCATTGGGGTCGAAAGAAAGCTATCTGGAGGCTTTGCGTGTCATTGCTAAATCGCGGAACAGCAACTTCCTCTTTGCGAAGATCAGCGATCCCAACGCTCTTGTTACGGCGCAACGATCGACGGCGGACCAACCCGTGGGCCTGGACAATATTGGCAACACATGCTATCTCAACAGTCTGTTGCAGTACTACTATACAGTTCGCGCAGTTCGTGATGTGGTCATGAACTTCGAAGATTACCGGATGCCGCTCACTGAAGAAAATATCACGAAGAAACGCGTTGGTGGTCGTGCTGTGGGCAGAGCCGAGATAGTGAAAGCACAGAAGTGTAAGTTTCAAGATATATGAAGGTTCGAGATGGACACGTATTAACGTTTCGCAGTCGTTGAAGAGCTACGACTTCTCTACCAGAACCTCAAATCGGCCTCCTCGCAATCGGTGAAGCCAACACAAGACCTGGCCGAGCTGACCTTGTTCAGTACGGCTACTGAAGCCAATTTCAGGAGAGCGTCGATCAGCAGCCCATCCACAATGCCGAGCCTAGGAGCAAGTGATGACAGACCTGTCTTCGGACCCGAGCTTCCCCCACCGCCGCCACCTCCAAAACATGGCCCACCACCTATTCCCACAAGACTGGCGCCAGCCCCAACGGAGGAGGGAGAGGATATTGAAATGACGGACCAACCATCACAAACCGTCCTGGAAAACGATGATTCTGGCAGTGAAGCAACGCTTGTTAACCCTACACCCAAGAAAAATGGGGTAACCTTTGCAGATACGTGTGATGAGACGGATTCGCGCACGGAATCACCACCTACAGTACCGTCTGCGGCACCTCCAACGATGGGAAACGTTTCAGTCGAGGCTTCTATCACTTCTGATGCCAGTAAGGACGAAATAATGGCCAATGGCGCACCGCCGACACCACTGCTTGAAGGACCGGCAAAACTTGAGAAGCGACCTCCAGTACCTCCCCGGAACAAACCAGCTCCGATCAAGACGTCTGTGGAATCAAAAAACTCTCTCAGAGCTCAAAAGCTATATTTTGGCGCTCAGCAAGATGTCACCGAAGTTATTGGCAATGTCATGTTCCGGCTACAATGTGCGATCAAACCTACGAGAATCGACCCAAAGTTTGGCGAGCAGATTGACAGCATCCGAGAGACTTTCTATGGAGCCAATGCGGTACACTTGAAGAAGGCAGATTCCTACGATGTTAAGGTTGAAGATTGGGCAAATATCATTGTATTCCCGGGTTCAGATGGCCAGCGAGATATTTATGAGGCGCTTGATGTTGTATTCGACGAGCAGGTTGTTGAAATAGACAACAAGAACGCTACTCAGTTTGCGTCGATCAATAAGTTGCCACCCATCGTTCAGATTCAGATCCAGCGCACTGCATTTGATCCTGTAACTCAACAAGCTTCGAAAAATCAGAATCGCATTGCTTTCGATGAAACGATCTATCTGGATCGATATATGGATGATGACAAGGTCCTGCAACGTAGGCGAGATGCTTGGAGATGGAAGAACAGAATACGGCAACTAGAGTCACGTCAAAAGGCCTTCGAGGTTACAGGTGCAAACATTCCATTCGCAGAAGCCTTACACGGCACAAAGGATTTCATCAGAACGCTCGAGGAGGAAGAAATCGAAGATATCTCGATCAGTCCAAATTTGACCGGGATTCTTGAGGATCAAGCGGCTGAAGTCTCCCACGAATTAGCGGCCATCTCCGAGGAAATTTCGAATCTGAAGCGGAAACTGCAAGAACAATTCATGGACTTGCGGCAGCATCGATACCATCTACAAGCTGTATTCATCCACCGTGGCACCAATGCGTATGGGCATTACTGGATCTATATCTATGACTTCCCTCGCAACATCTGGCGCGAGTATAATGATGAACGAGTTTCCATTGTCGAAGACAGGAAGCGGATCTTTGAGCCAACCGGTGGTGCTACGCCCTACTACTTGGTCTATGTGCGTGATGAAGACAAGGACGACCTCGTCGATGCCGTCTGCCGCGAGATCACCGAACAACCACCCACACGAGATGAAGGGCCACCAGCCTATACTGATGAAGATATGGACGATGAAGCCATTGACATGCGAAATGGCGCGCATCATATTGAGAACTATGAGATTTTCCAGCAGAACCAGCAGGCGAGGACGAATCAGGATCTGAATGGCATGGGCGCATGGGATAGCATGCAAGCGGCGCCGGCACAAAAAGATGGCGTCAATGGACAGAAGAACAGTGCAAATCGGTGAGCGAGCTTAGGAATAAAATACTTGGCAATGTGGGCAAATAAAGTGAGAGAGTGATAGGCAAGTGAGTGATGATTACGAATTGGGCATATGATGGAGTCAGAATATTGCTAGCAACGTTGCGCTAGCTACACAGCGATTGAGCGGGAATGCATTGGTATCACATCATTATATTCCACACATTTATCTCTTGAGGTGTCTTGTGTCTGTTGACCATGGTTTTATCTTATAGTTCAAGCTAGACCCGTAGGCGCAACCCTGAATGAGGTCACCTCCCTAGTCCCAGGACATCATCCCACCTCCTAGCTCGACTCGATCAGTCGAGCAGCCACGGAGAATCAGCATGGCATCGCGAAAACGAAACTCTATGCCGAAACTCTACTTAATCTCGAAGCTTATCCGATGCTGCCCACCGCCAACGCCTTCTGTGCGATGTGTTTCGAGGAGCTCATAAGAATCGTATTGCAGCCGCGGCCACGGCGCGTCCCCCCTCCCCCGCTGCACCACCGCCCTCTCAGACCCCTCCTGCGCTTCCGCCTCCCGAGCCTCCCGCCGCGCATCACGAACTCGAAGGCCTACCAGCGCGTCGCCGCCGCGCTCGACCGGCTGGCCGCCTCGCTCGTCTCGACGCCCACGAGCAACGCGCTGCATCTGCAATACTACATCTCGCCGCCTCCGGCGGCGCCGTCGTCGTCGTCGTGGCCGCCGCACAGTTCGTCGCCGGCGCTGGCGCGGCGCCTGCACAGCTGCGCCGCGGTGGTGGTGTTCGCGGCGGTGTACCTGCCGTACGGGCTGATCGTGTCGACGGTGACGACGCTGCTGGCGATCGGGATCCGCGTGGGGTTCCCGAGGTGCTGGGGGTTTGCGGCGGTGCTGGGGATGGCGGGGTGGGTGCCGAGTTTGGCGTTGTGGGGGATGTGGGGGTGGGGGAGGGTGTGGATCGGGGGGGTGAGGGAGAGGGAGTGGAGATGCTGGGCGTGGGAGGTGGAGAGGAGGATTAGGGAGTTTGAGGGGTTGGTGGGGGAGGAGAGGCGGAGGGGAGAGAGGGGGTTTGTGGAATGGGTGAGGTTGGGGGAGGGGCTGTGGATGGAGGATGGGAGGTGGGACAGGGGCGATGAGGAGAGTGCGATTGGGCCGGCGATGACGGATGAGGAGTTTGCGAGGAGTTGGAGGGGTGGGAGTGGGGAGGAGGGGGGGTGGGAGATGGGTGGGTCGGCGGCGGACTTGAGAGATCTGCATATGACGGTTGCCTGGAGCGAGAATGCTGATGCCCAGGCGAGGGCGCATAGGGAGGCGCAGGAGAGGGCGAGGATGGAGGAACAGGAGAGGAATGATGTGCTATCTATGCAGGCCGCGTTTGATACATCGGTGGTGATGACGGCGACGGCGATGGCGACAGCGGAGGCGAGTTCGCAGACACAGAATGCGGGGGAGGGAAGTAAACAGGTTACGAAGGCGGTAAAGGAGACGGTGAGAGAAGTGGATCAAATGATAAAAGAGGAGCAGATAGAAGGAGACTTAGGAGAAGGAGAAGAGAAGGGAGACGATGCATCTAGGATAATAGTGCAGGATCAAGAGGGAACGGTAATATCTGAAGAAAGCTGTTTCCATAGTCACCACAGCGAAAGCTGAAGCGAAAGTAACGTAGTATAATAGAAAGGTAATAGTAAAATGATCGAAGACGCAGGGTGGCAATGTGAAGGTACCTGCGTCCTACCTTCTACGAAAATGAAAAAACGGTGAAAATCCATGAAAGACACTGCCCAGTGACCCCATTCGACTCATCAGATCTTTCACTTGTACCCTGGGATGCGATGGCGAAACTTAGAGACGTGTAAATACGCAATATCACAATATCATTATAACGATATCTCGAGACAAATTACCAGCCATTTAACTTTTAAGCTTCGGGAACTAAGCTAAGGCCACAATATGTCAGGCTCTCCTCCAACACCGTGTATCTGTCCAAGCGCACAATTCACAATTATCACTCAAGCGGTACAACGGTGAGATACGCAGGCCTGGCTTGGCTGTTAATACATAAAAGTAAAGTCCAATTGGATTTTCTCCAGGTGCAATCCCGCCTCGAAGCAGTGAAACTGTTCTTTTTTGCCTCTTTCCCGTTTTCGCTTTCCCCGTTTTATTTATAGGTTCATGATTTAATCGGCAGCAAGATCCCCTTTCTGTATCCTCTCCTCTCCTTGCAGATAATGGGCTTGCAACGCCACATCTTATGAGCCTTGTGTTCAGAATCGCCTTTTTCTTTTCTTTTCTCAACTTGCCCCTCCACAGTGCCCCTGACTTGGACATGCGTAACTTGAGCAGAAAATTCGGGCATACCGGCATGACTTCTGACTTTATATACCAGACAATTGCATTATGGTAATAGTTTTTATGACAAATTTTTGATTTTAGGAAGCAATAAAGATTAGCTACGGATCCCACCCCCTTATCCCGCTCGCATCCAGGGAAGCAGTTACAGTGAGACTCAGGTTGAAGTCGTGGTGCTGAAAAGAAGTATGCGCTGAAGGCTCGTGATTGATATATGGCTGTAGTCTTGATTCGGGCTCTGGATAAGCGTTCGTTTCCCGAGTGTTTTCGCCGACGAGTTCAGGGTGCAGCGGGGTAAAGGAATCTTCCCGGTGAACATTATTGGATGTTGAAAGATGCAGTTGAGAAATTTGTTGGAAATTCGGCGCTTCTGGTGTACTGTATGAGAGATGGCTGTAATACGGCTGTGGGAGAGGAGAATGCGAAGCCGAGCCCTTCGAATCGTGAGTCGGCGTTGAAATGTGAAATGGATCGGGAAACGGATCTGAAGGTGCTGCAAGATTTGACTGTGATAGCAACACGCGGCTTGACTCGTGAGATAGAACAGAGGAAGGAGTATCCGCAGCAGGACTCCCAGTCTTCGGTCTCTTACTCGGGACCACCTTCCCCACCTCCTTGGCCTTGCATTCCGCACAGTTCCTGATAACATCACTTACCGTCTCCTTAATCCGCACCCAATGATACCTCTCAGCAATGCTCGTCGTCGTGCGATTAATCCCCCCATGACCGACCTCATGCACGCTCCGCGCAATGCCGATCTGCCTCTCCGGGTCCGAAATCACCTCCCTCCCCTTCAACATCAGCCTCTCCCTGCCGCCCTCGTCCTCAAGTTTATAATGCGTCGCCGCGCTCCTCAACCTGCTTTTTTCCGCTCGATCAGCACCGCTCGGATACGCTCCATACTTCAGATAGAACTTGATCTTATCGAACCGCTCTTCACACACCTGTTCGTCCTCTTTCCCGCCCAGCTCCCTCCCATAAATAATGGCATCCACCAGCCTATCCGGGTGGCTGCGCAGATTCCCGCAGCCCGGCACCCGCCCGATCTTCTTAAACCCCAGAGCGTCCCAGATCCGGCACGACGCCACGTTCGTCTCGTACACCAGGTTGAACACCGAGTACGTGTACCCCAGGATCGGCGCCCACGCCAGGTACGCCTCGCCCATCAGGCGGCCGACGCCGCGGTTCCGCGCCGCGTCCGCCACGAGGAAGCCCGCGTTGGACACGTGGCTCGAGCGGCCCGGGTAGTTGGGCTTGATGTAGAAGCTGCCCAGGCAGTCGCGCGCCCAGTCGCGGCCCTCGGTCACCTCGGCCGACGACGCGTAGGTCCCGAGCAGCATCACGGCGCCGAAGTTCTGGAACCAGTACGCGGCGAAGGCGTCCGCGGACATGCCGCTCATCATGGGATAGGTGTCGCCGCCCTCGATTTCTTTGTTGAGCAGGTCGGAGAGGTACTGGAGCAGGCTTGGGGGCACGTCGTGGCGCGACGAGAAGGGCACGATGGTTGCGATGGTGGTGCGGTCGCGGAGGGTCACTTGGCGGGGTGTGATTTCTGCGGGGAGGGAGTGATTGGGATCGTGAGGGTTAGGGAAGGGGGGGGCGCCTGAGCTGCGGAAGATGGTTGGGGAGGCAGGGTCGTCGATTATAGCTGGCATTTTGGCGGTACAACAGAATGACGCCTCTTGAAAACGATGGATACGGTCTTCCTGCAGAGAAGTCAGTATATACGATAGATCACATGATTCAGGGGTAGTTTGATTGCTTGCTCACCAAGGATAGTCGGCAGCTGAGGAAGGAAAGTGCTTTGCCGATCTAGGACGAGGATTTCCGCGTTAAGGCGGCCGGAGATCTGCTCAAATATCGTTGTATTATGGCCACACAAAAGGCTCAAAAGATGCCACTCTAGATCTTGCTACCCCTTAATTCTGGGTGTACAGTGCACATTCGCAGTTGCGTACTGAGATGTTCGAAGCCTGCTGTTCTGGAACTGGACCCCTCACCGGTTGTCGGCGTATGGTTCAGAACGACAACATTACTACTGCTTACATAACCAACATATATCACTTCTCACGTGACACTACATGAGAAAAAGGGGGTCGCGATGCGATGTGCATTTATGTGTGTGATTCAAACTACAGTAAACAATAGGCTCTCGACCATTCTCAACCCGTAATGCCGTTCTTTCTTCTAATTTCTCCCTTTCACCCTGTCGATATTACGCTAAGATTGTCTTCCCCCCATTAATCATCGCTCGCTTCATCATCATAACCCTCCCACCTAAAAGTCCCGAAAATAACCAATCCCATCACATCCCATTCCCAGCATCAACATAGTAAAAGCATGGCATGGCTTGAAAAGCCCGAAGCAAATCGCCAGGCCTCCGGTCCAGCCATCGACCCTCTCTTGAATATTAGAGCGCCGCTGAGCAAGAAGATTGTTGGTACTGAATCGCATCGAGAGCAAAGGAACACCACAGCGCCGTATGTGAGAAACGCCGATGAAAAGATAACGCGGGTGAGAAAAGCGAATGTACCCGAAATATCGCAACATCGCTGGGACGCTCGTTCGCTCGCATGATCGTACACTCGAATTTGTGGTATAAAAAGGGTATCATCGATTTATTCGTATAAGTACAGGTCCGCGTCGGTCCGGTATATAGAGTGTGCCTGTGGCAGATGGAGTTCGAACTCCGTCATTCTTAGCAGATACTAGGTTCTCAGTGTCTACCACCCCTTCTTCCTCGCAAAGCGCTTATTCAACAGCGCGAGGACTTTGGGGACATTGAATTGCACGTATTCAAGATCAAGTTCTTCTTGGCCGTCTTTCTGCATCTCCAGTAGATCATCAAGCTTGAGATCAAGCTCTAAAAGTCCGCGATTCCGACCTATTGATCGTTAGCATGGTGATCAGGGTGAAGGTGAGAGATGCGGCTTACCCTTATAATGCAAGCTGATAACAAAAGTTCCTGGCAATGGACTCGTGAAATTGAAATAGATGTTCGCTCTTCGGTTATCTGGAACATTACTCTTCTGAATGACGCCCTCTTTCTCAAGTTGCTGATGCGTGAATTTGTACGGTCCCAGCACCTTCTGCTGCTGCTGCTTCCTGCGGGTACCTTCGGCCTGGCCTCTGACATTGTGTAGGTAGCTCTTATAAGTTTCCAGCTGGTTGACCAGATAAGTATTGTGGTCACGGATGGTCTTGAAGACCTCTTCCAGCTTTTGCGTCTCAAGAACGACACCATCCTTCAACGAGCCGAGATGATGTAGTTCCTGTTCTATCTCATCGCGCAGGAGGGCGAAACCATCTTGCTTATCGATAACACGCAGTTCTTGCAGTTGTGACAGAAGTTCCATGGCGCGAATGCCTTTACGGACCATGACAGCATCGTTGCGAGATGTAGCCGCAGCATCAGCCACTTTCTCGAGGCGCAAGGGTCGGCGAGCAACGTGGGGGTTGCCGGGAATTGAGCGCATGATTTGAACAAACGTAGACTTGGCTTCCATGAAGAAGACTTCTTCCTGCGTGATATCCAGTGCTGCGGTGAGATCATCGATGGCAGTCTCCCACTTGCTGAAGAGCGGAAGATTGATAGCTCTGTTCTCCTTGCGAGGAAGTTGCGCCGGTGCTGGGCCGAGCTCGGAAAGAATCAAGGCAAGATGCGAGTTGTCGTCCTTATTCAGCTCTATGCGGTGCTTCTCAAGCAGCGCGTGAGTGGCGTACACTTCGTTCAAGGTAATCGACAGCTCGAGGTCCTTTTTCGAAAGAGCGACGTAATTGTCCATCTCCAAACTCTCATAGAAGTCCTGCACTTCGCACAGATCAAGCATGAACTTGTTGATACGTTCCTTGTTCGATTGGATGAATGGCTGTAGTTTCGCCATATATGGCTCTTTCCCATACGATGGCTTGTTTGCGAGGTTCTGGAGCATCTTCGCGATAAGGGTCAAAGTTCGTCGTGGCCGTTCAGCAGGAGTTCCATCGATAAGCATGTAGGATTTAGGAGTGACAATTGCGGGATTAATGAATCGGAGGAAGAAGAAGCCTCCGATCAGCGTACAAATGATTTGATCATTGGCATCAGGATACTTCCTCTTCGTCAGACTGCGAATCTGCTTGCAGATCCATCTGATACCATATGGAGTTTCCTCCAGTCCGTCAATGATCGTTGTGAGGAATCCATTGGCGATTTCCATCAACATGGTGAGACGAGGCTCAATGATGGCTTGAACTTGCGGGTTCTCCGCAGCCTGTTCTGGCGTCACGCCCTTTGGTAGGGAAGCTGGCAGACTTCCAGTATCCTCTTCAATCTGCTCGATCATTCTTTCATAGACCTTTAACGGGTTGATTTCTAGATCGAGATCTCTAAGCTCAATAAGCCCGTTGATCCTATCGGCCAAGACTGCCTTCAGATAACTCTGGCCTGGGCCTCTGCGGGTATATGTAGTCATCATTCGAGAAACTGGGGTATTCGCGCGGAGTAAAGATGAATATTCGGGGGTGTTATCGAATTGGTAGGTTAAGACGGACTATTGGATGAGTTAGACAAATGCTGTCATGAGGATTAAAAATACGTACCTGGAACATAGTCAACAACAGATGCTCTTCTCGACTCTCATATTGATTTCCATAGATTGTGAACATGACCGTCTGCAGCAGCCCATCAATCTCGGCCATGGTGACCAATCGACAAAGATGCGCAATATGTCTAGGCTCAGACTGTAACAGGAACAGTAGATTGCCATATTTCTGCGTCTTCTCATCGTTCGGAAAGAACCCTTCCTGCAAATCGCCAGCATCTTCGAGATGGCTGGCGACTTCATTCTGTTCCTCCAGTGCCATACGGTTCTGGATCAGAAGCGCAATTCGCGAGTCCAGGTATCTCACGTCCTTCTCGAGCACGAAATTCTTCTTGGATTGCGACGAGATCTTCGCCTTCAGGTCGCGCAGGATCTTCTGAGCTTTCGCCAGGTCATCCTCAATCTCTAGATCCCGTTCGTTGGCGGATATGCTGAGGTACAGTGCCGTCACTGAATATCGTTTCGACTGTCTCGCAGAGCGGCCACCATCGTTGACGCTCGACATCGTGTTCTGCCGCGAAATGGGCTGGAAACTCGCCGAGGAAGCGCTGGAAGCACGCGACGGCGTCTGAAGCATCGTTGCCATCATATTTTCTTTTTCCTCAACAGAATCTTTGTGGACGCCTCGACGGCGCACGCGGAAAGGCTGGCTTCCTTGCCCGTCTGATCTCGGTGCGGCTACGGCGACTTGTCAACCGTGTCTCAGAGAACAAAGGAGCAGTATCGGGACAGCCGAGCCGTGACGCGCTGGCGACGGAGCCCTGGAAGGCCGTGGTATTTGGTCGCGGGAGAAGATTCGTAAATTCGACAGCGGTGCTTTGTGGGCAAGTAATAAATTGGCAATCAATCGAAATGCGGCAAGAATGCCGGAGCGCGTCGTGTGGAGCGCGTCCGATTGATGTCGATGCCTCGCTATCGATACTGTTGCGGATCCGAAGCCGTCCAGCGAATGCGAATGCGAATGCGAAATTCGATGCCGGTCATGCAGATGGTCAAGATGTTTCTTTCGACAGCTTGTGGTCAGCTTCGCATGTAGATGTTAACGACGTGCTGGCAGAGCTATCCGAGCAGCGGCGGCGTCGTTGCTTGCTTGCTGTCGCCAAAAGTTCCAGTGCTGTACGTAGCAGGCCAAAATAGTCCGATTCGTCGCAGCTGAGGCAGCCAGTCACAGCGATTCTGGGGAACTGTGGGCGAACAGGAGGTCGAAGGAGAGTCTGATGCGGTTCGTTTGGAATCCTGCAATGGTATTGAATGGCAGATGGGAGGGAAGATGGGAAGTTGGGATGGGATGGGATGGGCTGTGGAGAGATTAATGGGATCATTTGGGGAGGAGGAGAAGAGAGGGGGGTGGGGGGGAGGAGGAGGGAGTGACAAAAGGAGGAGGGGAAGCACTGGATAAGAAGGAGGAGAAAGGGCTTGGCAGGTTCGTGAGCTGCTAGGGATGATGGCACAGTGTCTTTGGCGTCGTGGTAGAGTACGTACTCCTCCAGGAGATTAACGCCCATGGCATTCACATTCACGCTGGAGGCTATGATTGATTATTGACGAGAGATCTATGTACATACACACATATATACATACACATATTCGTATTATCACCTTGATACATATATAGAGTATCAGTCGGTAGGTAAACATAAGATACAATGACAGGAGAGGATCTTGAAACATGTCAGGAAACATTTGAAACATGTTGTTCTGAGAGCAGAGCAAGCAATCTCTTATTCATTCATTCATTCATTCATTCATTCATCATCCTCCTCCTCCTCCTCCTCCTCCTCCTCCTCCTTCAAAACAGCTATGAATCCATGAAGAGACAGCAATACCTATGTATTCGCTATCCTATCTCCTCGATCTTCCGCTTGTCCATGGCACGTGGGGAGCATTCATTATATCGTCTATGTACCACTGTGTACATACCATACCACTGTGTACCTACCTACCCCCAGATTTGGTGTTGTGCTGCCATGCATCGCTCTGGTTCCTGGTTCCTGACGAAAAAAGAGGGGAATCCGTCAGTTAGATAGGTGCGAGGTACCGGTACCTAGTAGTGAAGACCGCATAATCCGATATTATTGCTCCCCTCGCACTCCTTCCGGCATAGCAGACATCACTAAGATACAGTAAGTACGTACAGTACTCTATCCAACATTTACGTATCATTCGCTCCGTGCACTGTATGTATATCTCCCACTCACCGGCTCATACACAGTACGACTTCGAGTGCCCTTCCGTTTCACGGCTCTACAATGCCACGACCACACAGCATGAATGCAGCAGATCATGGTCTTCTAGAGCATCATATCCCCATCCGTCTCGAACCTGAAACGCAGAAAAAGCGGTCGTGTTCGAAGCTTCACACTCCATACAGAGCAGATCTCCGCGTCGTAGCCGCTCGCCTCTGCGACACGGCGGAGATCACTTGAGACCGTGAGCACCCTTCCCCTTACGGGCCCAACCCAACCCGCCAGATCCAGCACCACATCCCTTTCCAGCGCATGAACGACTTGCTGTGTGGAGCATCACCGAGGCGCCTGTTCCTCGATCCCCGTCCGTTCGCAAGAGGCTGCTTGCCATTATTGACGACATCGACCTTCAGGAGTCGTGCTGGGGATGCGAATACTAATCGAACAAACGAGCGAGACGGACGCCATGCCCGCTCCTCCCTCTGAACAGCAGTAGTGCACGCACGGTTTCAAGCGGACATGGTTTCGAAGGCCGGCCTTGCAATTTCTGCTGGCAATAATCGCTGATCATGCACTCACTCTGCTGGAGTGGAGCATCGTCGATGCTCCGATGATCCGCTGCTCATTCATTCACACGTACATAGGCACTCATAATCCTACCCTGCTCCCTTACTTCCGCCTGCGGTGCCATTATCTATAAAAAGAGGCGCTCATGAGGATGATGATGATGTTCTCAGATCAACTGTTGACTCCTCACCATCCGTGCGCGCCGGATCGGTGAAGAAATACGAGAAATGGCTGACTACGGTTTGCTCTCAACAAGGCTTAGTCCAAGACTTCAACCGCGTGGGAGAAAAAATGGTATCACGAACCGAAAAAACTCTGGAATTTGGAAATCCATGCGTCAATGTCACTTAGTAGTAACTGTCCTACCTACCAGGCAGTCAAGTACAGTAGTGTCCCGCATCTGCAGTAGTGAGGTCTCGGTCTCCACACGCTGAACACACGCGCTTAGCGGCTCAATCACCACGGTTCCCAAAGTCAAAATCGCATCGCATATTCAGCAGCAGCAGGTCATAATAATATTGGCATGCCCAGACGCTCGGACGGTATGTATTTATATCGCGGCTGAATCCTCCCCTTCTCCTGAGGATTGCCTTTGCGTCGCTGACGACTATTTTCACATGTGAACCCTGTCTCTCGGCCTTCCTTCCTCCCATTGTCTTATCTTTCTGCCGATCCTTGCCAGACGCATGGAAGCATGTCTCAGGTCATGATCGCGATAGATCTCTTGGCTCTCCCCGAATAGAGTATTTGGAACGGGAAACATCGCATCCGTTCTCGTTGCTTACTGTATTGTTCCACTTCCTCGGAACTAATGAGATGGCGCAGACAATCCTTACTGCACAGCGCCATCAGCTCGGCTGGGACTCTCATATTTAGAAACCCAGAGTTCTTCAGCCCTTGAAAGTGAAACTCTTTCCCGGCCTCTCCGTCTGTAACCTCCTCATGCCCTTCGGCGCGTCAGTGCTCTTCTGATATGGATCAAATGGCTTCTTCTGTCGTTTGTTACCACCCTGATCATTTGTCCTCTTCTTGTTGAGAACTGATTCCGCCTTGCTGTAATCGAACGGCTCCTCCTCCTCAGCCTCCATTCCTGCATTCTCGGGAATTTCCCCATTAGCAATCCTCTTGGCCAACTTCTCGGCTTTCTTTTCAGCCCTGCGCTTGGCTTTCAACGCCGCTTTTTCTCTCGCTGCCTGCTCCTCTTCTTCGTTGAGCGAGATGTCGTATTCGCCTGAAGGCGTGCCTTGGTCCGCCTCTATCTCTTCACTCTTTCTCTTCTTTCCACTCTTGATAGTGAATGGCTGTTCTTCGACAATCGGTGTATAATCCTGCTCAGGCTCCGGCTGCGGCTCCTCTTGCACCTTGCTTCCAACAGAAATACCCTCAGAAAACGCTTCCGCTGCAAGCTGCGGTAATGGTATAGCTAGTCTGATATCGGCTCCCGTGTGTGTAAGTGTCGAAGGCTCATCCCAGGTACTGCTTCCAAATGCGCCACCCCAAAACGTCGACTTCTCACTGCGCAAATCGCCGTCAAGCGCTGCAGAAAGGGTGGTCAAGGCAACTGCTTGTTTCTCAGCCGCAGCAACCTTTGAATATCTAATATTTGCCGAAGTAACGGCTCCAACCGAATCTGGCCGAAGGACGTCCATCATGCTTGGGCCATCCTTTCCAGTTTCTCTGGAAGACTTGATAAGTTGTAGCAATTCACCGGCACGGGCTTTAACATTGTGGGAGATAGGATGAATAGCGCCATACATCGATGCCATATCCGCTGGCATGAGTTTCGAGAGACTGAGTAGAACATGATTGGGCATGACAAAATTCGTGCTATCGTCATCTTGTCGTGCAATGTTATCTCTCCAGGCATGTACAGCTCGAAAGACGGCGAATTGCTCATTCGACAACAATGTTGGAGCCTTTACAAGTGTCTGATACCAGCCTCCCGGACCTCTGCCTCTCTCTGTATCGTAGACTTGTGATTCATATCGCAAGAGGGATGTCTCTTTAGATTTTTGTAAAACAAGTTCCAGACGATTCTCTTCTGGAGAGCCTGGCTTGGACCTGTCAATTAACTCATTCCGGACGTTGTCGTAAATATATAAGAGGAAATGTGTGTCGGCTCGGGCATAGAAGAACATTTCTTCTGGAATTGGTCTTACGAAGTTAGCAGAGGTTCGTCTGGGTGCGAGAACGATGTACACACCTTATACGCCAATCGGCCATTTGGTATTTCTTATCCGCATCAAAGTCGATGAATCGCTTGAGTAAATATGCAAGGCTGCCTCCTGGGTAGCCCAAGACTCTGCATGCGTGGTGAGTGTCGAAAAGTCCGTTAACGTACAGACCCAGATCTCTCTGGAGCCACACAATGTCCATGTATGCTCCATGGAAGACCTTGAGGATCTTTGGGTCTGCGAACACTTCGTTTAGAACCTGAAGGTCTTGTCGCCACGGTCTTAAAGTATCCACTATCCAGTCCTTTTTTCGAGTACTGATCTGCATCAGTGAAACGAGACCGATATATGAGCGCGCATCGTGGTGTTCAAGGTCGACAGCTATTTCATCTGCTGTTTTTAACTCTTTCAGCATCTCCAGCACGCCTTCATATGTATCGACGAATGTTGCGGACGTCGATTCCACTGGCAGATAAGGTATGGGGTCGGCTTTCTTGTAGACGGCAACAGGATATTGCAACTGCTGAATTTCAGTTTCATACGGATGCTTGTGCTGCTTCTGCTGTAGCTCATCCGCAATGGCAACGAGCGATTTCTCAAGCGGAACGATGGCATGTGGTTTCGATCGGAGCAATGGCTTCCAAGGCCCAGTCGCATTGTTGGTAGGCTTATGCAGGAAGGCTAGTTGGGGCTTGACGAGGTTCTGTGTACGGAAGGAGTTGCCCAATTTCTTGGATTTTGACGCCAAAGCCTGAAGTATATGTTAGCAAAAGAGTAGCATTTTAAAGGACATCCTCAAGCCATACCTGATCAACTGGGGGAGCCTTTCGCGTTATGACGCCTGTATACTCGTCGAGGCAAGTATCGGCTCTTTCCAAGAGAGAATCCACCACATCGACAATTCCGCGCCAGTTGTTGTCGACATCGTCAACTTCCTGCAGTATCGGCGCATTCGATTCGGTGAGAGCAGCTGCTGACCTGAGGATCGAGCTGGATATCCTCAGGAGACGTGCGTTCTGATCGTCCAGTGCCTGGCCAACTTCGGGATTCAGAGAACGGTGGAAGCCAAGATCTTCTGCTGAGATCTGACCGACGGTCCTTGTGGTAGCTATCAGGGCAGCTTGGACTGCATCCTGCAAGGACTTGAAATCTGGGGGTTGCTCCATCACTGATTTATTTGCGGAGTCGTGATGTGATGGCCTCCTTCTCCTCCAAATGTGAATGTGAATGCGAACGCAAGCACGAGTTTCTTCGATTTCACAAAAAGTTTAGCCTTGTCGGACGTCGGCGATTGCTGAGCCAAGGCAAGGCAAGCATGAGCCACGCCTTGCTTGGTTAGCGTGCTTTGCCTCGAATTGCCTCCCGCTCAAAGTGCAAGCTGCACGAGACTCGCGCTGGCAGTGGCACATCCGTTGACTGTGGCAAGAGCTTATAAAGTACTGAGGCCTATAAAGTACTGTATCTACTGTACCCTTACTAAAAGTCCATCTCATCCATCCGTTGCATCCAAGGTCAACAACTTCAAAATGTCTGCCTCTTTAGCATCAGAGTGCAACGAACCTAAGGAGTAGGTCGAACTCCTTTATACTGATGTCTTTATGAATGGATCCGACTGACACATTCTCAGGCGCTATGATACGTGTTTCTTGAAGTGGTACAGTGAGAGTAAGTTGGCTTTGCCACCCAGTTGACCCATTGACCTATTGACCGACAACTGACCTCCGTCTCTTCAGAGTATCTGCGCGGTAATGGAACCACTGATGAATGCGCCGCTCTTTTCAAAGAGTATAAATCGTGCTTGACGGTAATTCCCCTCCTCGAGTCAGGTCAATATCAATCCAGCATTGATTGCTAAGTCGTGGCTGCTTGCTATAGGGAGCACTCAAAGAGCGCGGCATCGACAAGATGCTCGAGGAGGCTAGGGAAGACCACAAGGAGAATGATGCCTCTTATTTGAAGCGGAAGTGAGCTATGACTGCTCTTGTGGCCGTGTCCTGTTCGTGGGAACATAGATGTAGTGTTTGAGTAGGAGCCAGACGACTGTATCATATTCATCAGCATTGAAGACGGATAGGCGGGAGGTGTTTTACGGAGTTCTGGGCAACGTCTAACGAGTTACCCATCTTTTGACGGAGATGTGTATATATCATCAAAAGGATTTGGAAATCTCCTCGTGGGCTCATAGGAATCACAAGAATCAGGTTGGGTTCAACGTTGCTGGGCTGAAGAATAAATGTTAAATTTTACAGAAAACCCTAATAATAATATCATTGATATGATAATATCTGGTTCCAACTTCCGGCTTTTGAAGTAGCCATCATGAGATGAGGTACAGTCCCCAAGGAGAAGCAGTGTTGATCTGAATATATTATATGAATCGCTGTGATCAGTTGAACAGCTCTCACATTCCGAGCTTCAGATATTGGCATTTCGCATTTCGCATTTCGCATTTCCAGCCTCGTGTGGTCCACCGTACCTTCTAGACTCTAGACTCCAGGGTGCCCGTCTACATTCCTAGGCGCATGCTTATCACATGACGGAAAGCTTAATTTCACACCCCGGACATTCCAAGTCTCTCAGCCTCATCATAGACGTATGTATGTATGTATATCCGTGCTCGGTACATTGATGCCATTCTGGACTCCTGGATAAATTCTACGACGCAAATTACGCCTTCACACACAAACGGTCGCCACTATTCTGCCTGCCACAGCAGCATTCGAAGCGGCCAGTTCGACCATGTCGAGTGTCTAGCTCTGTTGTTGATCTTCTGTTCCTCCATCATCATTCACAGCCGGCCATCAATTGTGCGTTGTCGAGTCGTCGTGAAGCTCTCTCTACACGAAAAACCGACTGTTGTTCGTCTCACGTCTCGAGTCCCACCCCGCGTTCCTCCCCTCCGTGTCTCTGTGCCGCCAATGCGCCGATATTCAGGACGATATCCCATGATCCAGCAATAGAGCTGCTTCATGCACCCTTTCTCTGTCCTGACCCTTGGCATATTCGTAGCCGGCTACATCACAGCCAGGTGGGATCTGGTTACTCGACTTTATGAACTTGCGATTTTTGCTTGGGACCACGGAGTCGTTGTGAGCTTCTTTTCTGTCCGCGAGGGATAAGGCGCTGTGCTGACCATTCCGCTTGACAGGCTCGAACCGCGAAAGGCGTTGCGATTCTCTCCTTGTTCTTCTTCCTGTTCATAATACCGGTGGAGAGGCTGGCGTCTTGGGAGGCTAAACTGGTATGACCAATTCTCCCGGATACTTGGTTCCCATGCTGAATTATATAGCATCCGCGATCAGGCAACACGGGAATTTCGGCGCGCGAACAACTTCGAAGACGAGGCTCGTTCTGAGGAGTGAGCCTTTGTCATGCCAGAGCATGATGGCTTGATGAGGATCTTTTGGCCCCTGGATATACCGAGATCTGATTCACCAGGCGTCATTGTTGGATGGAAAAACTCAGACCTCGATGTCCTGGTTGTGGCCATTCTGGAGGACCTCGAGGTATGTTAGAGTCGCTCATGGTACGAATACTTGCTGACTTGACGAAAGGTGCGAAATGTGGAGAATGCGTTGAAAGTCGCAACGCTCTTTCGCGGTGCAGACCACAGCATCGAGCGTATATATGAGCTATGTGGGCTTCCTTCGATGCATGTGCTGGGCACGGTCAACTCTTCAGCACCCACAGATTCTTATCAAATAAATGCCATCACAAGCCCTCGCGAGAAGATACCGCAGATATCATGTGAGAAGGCGCGAACTATACAGATCATTATGTTCGACCGGCCACTTCCGAAAAGAATGCAGTATATATCTCTTACTCCAATATCACTAGCGCTTGGGGACAAGACCTACCAAGCATTAGGCGGCATAGATGCTGAAGATGAAAAGGCAGAAGCAAACAAGAGACAAAGAGAAGAAGCGCTGGTGGGAAAGCTAAAACTTCACACCGTCATCAGACATCGAGCTTCGGCAAAGGAGCTTGCTCTACCTCGAATTGTGAACCAGATCAATTTTTCATGGGAGTTGCAGAGGCTGTTACAGAAAAATATCTCGCTGGTTGTCACACGGCGAAGGCGAACGTTGAGTGTCTCTGAACGAGTCATTGAATCAGCCTCCACGATGAAAGACTATGTTATCGCAGCGATATGGCAACTGGTGACCGCCTACCTATATCCCATCGTTCGGGCTGGGTTTGTGCTTGGTTTATTGTGGCATCGGGCAGCCGCAGAAGTAATGCTGATTGTTCTTGAATATCGAGCACGGCCGGAATATGCGGCACTAAAAGACATTTCTGCTACTGCTCAGCAGGTTGAGATTCGACTTCAACAGTTTTGTTACTGGCCGATGCAATATGTAACGTTAAGAAAACGGAAAGATGACTGGCAGAGCATAACCACCAGTCATCCTGATTATATACGTTTCTACAACAGTCTCTGGCTTGTTGCGAACGATGTGATTATTGGCATCGCTCTTGGATCCGCGATAATCGACAATGCGGATTGGCTCTCTGTGCAGATTAGTGATGTTCTGGGTTCCTACACGGTTACCTCATTACAGCAGACAATATCATGGCTCATGGATTGGCCGGCTGGCTTGAAGTTGAACAATGAATTGGCGCAATTCCTCGGCGACCTGTTCTTATGGGTCATTGATTATTGGTCGAGTGCGTATTTCGATGTCACCCCTGCTTACCGAATGCTAATCAATTTGTCCTAGGCTGTGTTGAACTTCTCCGCCCCGTACTCCCACAGGTTATCTGGTTCATCGGCTTCTCCAGTTTTGCTGGCGCCAGCATGCCCATTGCTCTGTTCTCGGACCTCATATCTATCCTCACCGTCCATATCTACTCATTCTACATGGCCTCAGCCAAGATCTTCCACTGGCAGCTCACCATCATCCTATCGCTCTTCCATCTCTTCCGCGGCAAAAAGCACAACGTGCTCCGCAAGCGTATCGATTCATGCGACTACGACCTCGATCAACTACTCCTCGGCACCATCCTCTTCACGCTCTTGTTCTTCCTGCTTCCGACCGTCATTGTATTCTATCTCACTTTTGCATTTGCGCGCATGGGCATTATCAGCTTGAAGGCGTTGCTCGACACTGCGTTGGCCTGTCTAAATCATTTTCCATTGTTCGCGCTCATGTTGCGAGTTAAGGATTCCCAGCGTCTACCAGGTAAGTTCAGAAAATCTCACATGCAATTCGCCAGCTGACATGCAATAGGCGGCATTCGTTTTGAGCTCATAGATACCAAACTTCCGTCCGTCGCAGCATCCCCCGTCGGAGCAGCGCAGGCAACCCAATCACAGTCGCAAGAGGCATCTCCAGTCCCTCCCCCTCCTCCAACATCATACATCTATCTTAAATCCGTGCCCCTCACCTTCCCAACCATGTTCCAGCAGTACTTCCAGCTGGGCAACCGCATCCGCAAGCACTATCTCAGTCCACGCGTCCTGCTGTGCCTCATGACGGGCCAATTCGTGCCGCCGATCCACCGGAAGAATCTGTATAGCCTGCAGTACAGCATGTTGCCGGCGAGACGGACAGGCGTGCTGGAGATGTGGAAGGCGTTGACGGTGTGGCCTTGGGGAGGCGACCAGGCGATGAACGGGAATGGGTGTGGCACGAAGAAGAGGGGGAGTTGGCCGGTGGTGGGAGGCAGTGGCGGGAGGAGAGCGGGGAGAAGGGGCAATAATAGCCATCATTAGTCAATAACGAAGAAGTATATGAAGGACGGGAAGAGAGAGAAATGGATAGGAAAGAAGAAGGGTGGACGGAATGGATTGTATAGGATATGGATGTACTGTGGTGCTATGGTAGAGTACTGCAGCATAAATATACATACGGTAATGCTAATGCGAGACGCACATGAATGGAATTTACCATCGTCCTGATTATTATTATTTACCTCCTCATGAGACGGCGATGAAATATTCTATATAACCTTTTAATCTTTAATCTCTCCCCCCTTAACGCCGTTGACGCGACCCTGGGCACTCGCGTAGTGCGCCTATTGGGGCGGCCTTTACCCCGCCAAGCTGCCAGCGATAACACTGTCGCAGCGCTAGAAATGGCATCATTCCAGGACTTTATGACCACTCACAAAGACCGCGGCGACAGGCGCTTATCGAGTCAGAGAGTCCCCAGTCGCCAGTCCCCAGCCGCCTTTACTGCCATTCATCTCTCTCCATCCCCCTGAAATTTTGTTCTTTACTCTACATCTACGACGGATTGACAGACAGGAAGAGCAGCAGCAGAAGCAGAAGCAGCAATGGCAGATCTTGAGGGCGTCGAGAATGCGAGCTTGAAGGTCGGCAAGGATTTGTTCGCGGGCGCCGTGGGAGGCATTGCGCAGGTTCTGATGGGTAGGTTGGCTTTTGTTTATGTCTCTACACTCTGCTTTTGTGTTCGTGATGGATGGATGGATGGCTGGCTGCAGCATTGTCCTTTGTGGGGTGGGGATGGGTGTTCGTAGCGGTCACGTGCTTAATGCCACCCTCGTGCTTTCAATGTGCAGTTGTTTTCAGGCACTTCTCATTCTCTATTGTCTTGGGAAAGAGAGAGCAGCTATGTTTTCCTTTTCATCCGAGTCGAAAACGAGGTTATGCCGAAGTCCAAAGATCCCCAGCTAACACACCCCCAGGCCAGCCCTTCGACATCATCAAGGTCCGGCTGCAAACCACCTCGCAATACCGCAACGCCCTCGACGCCGCCACCCAGATCTGGACCAAGGAAGGCCCCCTCGCCTTCTACAAAGGCACCCTGACCCCGCTCGTCGGCATCGGCGCCTGCGTCTCCGTGCAGTTCGGCGCCTTCGGGTACGCGCGGCGGCAGTTCGAGACGTACAACCTGTCGAAATCGCCGCTGTCGACGAACCTCTCCTACGCGCAGTACTACGGCGCAGGCGCCTTCGCCGGGGTCGCCAATGCCGTGATCTCAGGCCCGATCGAGCACGTCAGGATCCGGCTGCAGACGCAGCCGCACGGCGCGGCGCGGCTGTACTTGGGGCCTTTGGACTGCGTGAGGAAGTTGGCCGCGCACGAGGGCGTCCTGAGGGGTCTGTATCGCGGCCAGGCGGTGACGGTGCTGCGTGAGGCGCAGGCGTACGGGATGTGGTTCCTGACGTTCGAGTACCTGATGAACGCGGACGCGGCGCGGAACCGGATCGCGCGCAAGGACGTCGCGACGTGGAAGATTGCGTTCTATGGCGGGCTGGCGGGCGAGGCGCTGTGGCTGGCGAGCTATCCGTTCGATGTCGTCAAGAGCAAGATGCAGAGTGATGGGTTTGGGGCCGAGCAGAGGTATAAGTCCATGACGGATTGCGCGAGGCAGACGTGGAGGACGGCCGGGATGGGAGGGTTCTGGAAGGGGCTTCTGCCGACGATGTTTAGGGCGATGCCGGTCAGTGCGGGCACGTTTGCAGTGGTGGAGATGACGATGAGGGCGATTAGTTAGGAGGGATACCCATAGGGGAATAAACAAATAGAAAGGAGCTGCGTTTCGTGGATGCTATTCGGCGTTTTTTTTTTTTTGGTTGTGGATCGAGATGCTGAAGATTTTCCATGCGGCTGGAGAAACGGAACAGTTTCCCGTTTGTCGATTCGAGCATGAAACTGGCTCTCTCGACGCTCTTCTCTCTGTGCCGTTCTTCTACAGATGAGTTTTCATATATTTGTTTTTCACCTCTTTCACCGTTGGAGATACGGAGCACATACTTCATTCACCATCTTACCATCCCTTCCCGTCCAACTCTTACACAACAATCCCCAATGCATTCATCCTCCTCTATAAAACCACTCCCTTCCCCTCCTCCGCCCATCCTCCGTTAAATGAAATCAAGACCTGCACAGAAGCGCAAGGACGCCTCCTCCACTCCTCCAGCACAACGTCACCGCAGAGCACTTGCCCACGCCAAAGAGAGGGAGGAGAGGGAATAGGTAGAATGAAGCGAAGGAGACGGGAGAGAGGTTATGCGGACAGCATGAAGGACTTCGCAATCGGGGGAAAAACTCAGGAGTATAAATCCACCTTCATTTTTTGTCTAAGCAGACCAAACCTGAACCGCCCCTTGTTCGATAGTCCCCTATGCAGTGACTGGCTGTTCCAATGTTGATGGTATATCTCAGCAGCCGCGGGAGGTCGTGAGATAGGAATCCCGGCGGAAATTTGGAGAAGGCCGTTCTCGTCAAAGGAGGTCTTGCTGCCGTTAAAGTAGGTGTTGTGGAATCCTCGTCACTGGGGAATTTTCGCCATGGGGAGCTGGGTTCTTATCTAGAGACAGAGGGAGAAAAACAGGCCGTGGTGTGCAGAACAGGGCGATGATCATTAGGGACATGTGTATTGCCATCAGCGTGTTCCATCACAGCGTTGAGACGTGCCATTCTAGTCGCAAAGTTCGCGATAGTTTGACGCGGGCATTAATATCGATCGATCATCTTCACCTTGCAATGGACAACATCTGTCTTTTGTCAACATCATGGTCACGAATGTTGTATGGCCCATAGCGTCTTGTGTGCCGTCTTGCATTTAAAGTAGAAGGCGAGCATGATTTTGAACCAAGCTACGTAGTGGCAATAAATTGGGGCTCCAAAAGATCTTACAAAACAACAATCAGAAGACCGGTCGGGCGAGCATTGAGCCGGATATCAACGCTATGGCATGGTATGGATTCAGGCTTAAAATTGCGAATCTCTAATATACATTACATCCGCTTCATTTCCATTTTAATTTTCATCTCACCCTTATCCCTATCTCCTCGGCATGCCTCTTCCCCTACCCCTGAGCGCCCTCTGCGCCGCTCCTGGCGGTAACGCCTGCCCCGGTGCCTGAGGCGCCTGGCTCTCCTCATTCTTGATCGTCTCGTCGACGCTCAAGATCAAACAACTCGCCTCCGTCGCCGCCTGGATGGCATTGATCTTGACCAGCGCCGGCTCCCACACGAACCTCTCCATGTTGTCCGCGATGCCCTCGTTGACGAAGTCCACGCCCGCCCACGTGTTCCCCTTGCGGTGCTCCACGCGCAGCTTGTTCAGGATGTCCGTCGCGTCGAAGCCCGCGTTGTCGCACAGCTGTCGCGGGATTACCTCAAGCGCCTTCGCGAACGACTTGATGATCGCCTGCTGCTTGTGCGGGATGTTCTTGTCTGCGTAGCGGTGCAGGTACGCCGAGATCTCCATCTCACATGCGCCGCCACCCGCGACGATGGTGTTGTGCTTGATCGCGCGCTTGACGATCATGATCGCGTCGTGCAGCGAGCGCTCGACCTCGGCAATGAACTGCTCGGCACCGCCGCGGAGGACGAGCGTGCACGTCTTGGCCTCGGGGCAGTCCTCGAAGAAGTTGAAGCGCTCGCCGCCGATCTGGCGCTCCTCGAAGCGGCCGCAGACGCCGAGGTGCTCAGGGTGGATGTCCGAGCAGGTGGATTGGATAGAGCCGCCGCATGCCTGGATGACGCGGTCGAGGTCGGCGGAGGCAACGCGGCCGGCGCAGAAGATGTCGCGGTCGGCGAAGAATTGGGTGGCGAGGTCGCCGATGGGGAGTTTGGAGAGGACAACCTTGGCTCCCGTCTTGTAGACGGCTTCCATTTTGTTGTAGATGATTTGCCATTCGGCATCGACGATGGCTTGGTACTCAGAGACTTGCTCCACTCGAACTTCGGCGTTGTCCTTCTCGCTCTTTAATTCCAGCTCGACGTTTAGGCAGACGATCTTGGGGTTCTTGAAGGATTTGGGTTGTTGCTCGAATCCGGCGTATGCGAAGGTCTTCTTGAATGCAACGCCGTTGACGAAGAGGGAATCTGTGAGGGAGCCACCTGGGATCTTCTTGATACCGATCAGGTTTTCATTAAGATCCTCCTGATCGAGGGTCAATACCGCATCGACGACCACTATAACCTAGTTAGCATAGAGCTCTGTCTGCGATGTCATAAGCAATGCCTACTCTTGGTGAAGAAGCCAGTATTTCTCTTGATGAGCTTGCTGCTCATTGCTGTGCCTGCCAACTTGCTCAACGTATCTCTTTGGTTGGCCTCGGTGGTATTGACGGCGATTTCCTTAATCTTGTTCACTGCCATCGTGCTTGCTCTCCTCAGGCCCTTGATGATTGTCTGCGAGCTAACACCTTGCTCTACATGTTCCTTGACCTCCTTCAAAATCTCTCCAGCAAGGACTACAACGGAAGTTGTGCCGTCGCCTACTTCGGCATCTTGCGATCGTGCGATATCCGTGAGGATGCGAGCTGCTGGGTGGACGATATCTAAAAGCTGGGAGCTGTCAGAAACTGTTTTCACAACGCTGAAGCTTTCTCATGAACATATCATACCTTCATAACCGTAGCACCGTCGTTTGTGATAGTTTGTCTGCCATTCTCGTCCACCAGTAATAAATCACCTCCATACGGCCCCAAAGTGCTTCTGATGGTAGATTGAACAGCTAAACAAGCGTTGATATTCGATACTATTTGTCCCTTTCCCTGCGACGAATCGGTTCCTGCAACTTCTGTCAGCCATATTCTCCGAAAACATAGCTATAGTAAGCATGCATACCCTCCTTGAGCACAATAATTGTCGGGGTCTGGCCACCGAACGACATGGCTGCGGCTGTGGTAGGTTGATAGGCAGCGTATGTAGAATTTCGAGCTTCACGGATCGATAATTTTCAGGGTAGGGCAAATGTCAGGGGTTGTTGTGTTGGGACACTCGATTCTGTATACCTCCCTATGGCCCCGTCACCTCTATCGAAATATCAAAAAGAGTCGCGTTCGCGATCCGCTAAAATGTTTCTGCCTCACAATCATGGTCAAACAGATTGCACGTGACTCAGGCTCAAGCTGCATCGCAGCAAGAATTGTAAAAAGGGTTGCTATGTTCTTATTTATTTCCCTGAATAGATTATATGAAGCTGTATTACGTTTCTCTTTTTATATTGATTTAGGTTGCAGTTTGCGGAGCTTTTAAAACGCATTAATCGGACATTGCGATCAGATGAAACCACATCGAAAAAGGAGGAGACAATGGAAGTAAGATAGTTTAAATCGACCCATCTAGGAGAGATAGTAGCTTTTAGCTGATGTTATTCGCTATTATACAAGCCTCTCATAAGTGAGAAAATTAAGAGGAGAGCTCTCCAGAAAGATTAATAAAGTTCCTCGTCTTTGGCAACTTCATCTTGCATCTCCTTTGCAATCGAAGGAGCTTTGGTTTCTTGCTTCTCCCACAGTCCAGCCAGGAATTCGCTGTTGCTCGCCTCATCAATGCCCTTGTCTTCTCTCTTCTTCAAAAATCTTGGAAACCTTAGACTTAGCCCCTTTTCCTCGCTTACTAAACCGATAGCTGCAGTATACACAGGACTGATTGTGATATCTGCAAAAGCAATTTCCCAGACCTCTTGAGGCTCGAACCAAACATCGGGATATCCTCCATTATATTCCACATAGCCAGGTTTCCCACCTAATACATTTGGGCCGCCTTCGTCATAGAACTCTTTGTTGGCTTTGTAGAAAGCGTCAGTGAATCCTGATATGCACTTGCACACAGCCTCTAGGCTTCCGGTGGTTTCATTCCGCACGGCAAGAAGGATAGGCGACCACCAATTAGACTTGCGGCCCTGGCCGTGCCATCCAGCAATTGGGATGAGGTCTAGACTATCGAAAGTGGTGCTGTAGTCTTTCTTGACTTTCAACCAGGAGTCCAAGCGTTTATCCGGCTCATATGTTGCTAGGAGAGCCTTTCTTCGTGACGTAGGCTTCTCTTTCTCACCCTCTTTTGCCGCCACTTTCTTCCCCTTATCCTTCTTGCTAAGGACCGGTGCCACTGGAGTAGGTTCGAATTCCATGAGGGCCTCTTCAAAGATTTCTTTGTCGAGCTTAGGATTTGGGAGATTGTCAAGGACTTTAACCATGATGCCTTCGCACTTCGTATCCGTTGCGGTCTTGAAGAATTCGAGGACAGTTTCGGATTCTTGCGATGTCGCATCGATACTCTGTACCCAAGTGAACTGTCGAGGTACTTCGGTAAAGAGACTTCTCAATAGTGATCGTCTTTCTCGAAAAGGTCTATCCAGGAGCGGCTGCCCATTTAGATACATAAGATCAAATGCGAACAAGCATACTTTGACTGTAATGCTTCCGATTTCCACGTCCTTTCGTGCTCGATTGGTGAGTGTTTGGAAACTCTTGAGCTCTCCTGTCTCTTGGTCCACCGCAACCACCTCACCTTCCATTATGAAGCTGCCAACGCCTTCACCACGTGCTTTGGGGATCAGTGCCACAAGATCTGGATATTTATCTGTCATCAGCTCTAGATGGCGTGAGAAAATAGATACCTTTCCCTTGTCGTCGCAATGTACCTGCGCACGCTGACCATCATACTTGAACTCACAAGTGAAGTCTCTACCTTGAAGTTTGACAAGCATTTCGGCCAAATCGCGAGTGATGCTTCCCAGCATAGGCATGAGCGGGATATGCAATGTAAGGCCACAACGGAGCAGCAATTCATCACATACTCCGATTTCTAGGAGTACTGGAACGAGATCGTTGTAATTCGGTCTCCTCGCAAAACATGCCTTTACGGTTTCTTCTGCTTTCGACCACAGTTCTGTTAGAGACTCCTTCTTCAGTGCACCCAGCTCTTTCTGTGACTTGACAGGAAAGTCTGAACCCGGAGGACGTGACAATAAGAATGCTCTAGACAATGCTATAAGCATGGTAGTCTTGACTGCTCCGATACGCAGGTGCTGACAAAGTGTTCGCACAACATATCGGCTTTCTTCGGCACTTCTAGCATCTTGCAAGAGCTTTTCAACAATGCGTTGTTTCCTTTCTCCGCTTCCGACGCCTTGAGTGGTCGCTATCTTGACAAGAGAATCATAGACGCCCTTAATGGATAGTGGCTTGGGTTTGCGGAGAGTGAAGCTTTGCCTCTTTTTTGCCTCAAAAGCTACATCCCCTGCATCGCCAACTTTGTCATAAAGAGCCTTGAGAGACTTGCCGTCTAACCCGCAAACTTGCTTCAACGCCTTTGAAATAGCTGAACCACCAAGACCAAGCTCAAGCGAGATATACGGTGGAGATATTGCATTTGTCGCAAGCCATACCTGTTGTGCATGTCAGGAAGAAAATACTTATTAGGGAAACGAAAGATAAATGGGATGATTGATAGCAGCCAAATTCGAAGATATAGACGGTTAACTGAGAGAGAGAATAACAGTTATAGAACTGAGAAATACATACCGTTGGCAGTAGACTGCTTGGATCTGCCTCAATAATAGTCCTTAATAAATTCACCAAAGTATCCACAATCTTAATCCGACTTTGAGTACTATTGACGAGAATAAAACACCTCGTAAGCAATGCATACGAGGCATTGCCTCCTTGCTCCATCCAATAGTCTTGAAGATCCGGGATATACTTCGCCGGATTAAATGTCAAGGAACTTTCATCAAACGGAATAGTGTGCGATATCATGTCCTCTTCTGAACCGCCTGACTGGAGTGACAGTGTGTTCTTGGGCTTAGATGCCAACCTATTTCCCTCCTTTCCTTTATTACGAATGCCATCTATCTCTTTTGACGGACTGCCTGATTGTTCTTTTCCATCGAGCTTCGAATTAACCGTTCTGTCCTCGCCATGTGCAGCAGCAACAGACACATGCTCCTTCACACCATCTTCCAGCGAGACTGATCTTGTTTGCTCTGAGTTCGTCTTTGATGCTGAGGCGGCGGCTTCCTCATCCCATTGCGCCTGTAGCTTGCGTGCCAGCTGTTCGTCCGTCAAGTCAACCGAATTATTCGTTTGTGGCTTTTGCCGCTCATTATCGCTCGTAGTAACTGGGCCTTGCCTCTGTTTGCCAAAGAAATATTCCAGCCCTCGTGGCTTCGCAGGCGAAGATTTGCTGTTGTTATTGAGCTTTTGACGCTTCGCAGGAGGCGCCATTATTTGAATCGTTACCGCATAGTCTTTATGTCAGTCGTCCTTCATCCTCTACTTTGGTGTACTCTTGCTGCCATCAGGTTGCTCCAGTCTGGAGATCCATATGCTGCTCATATGCGTAATCGTGTCCCATTCGGCTTCCTTTGAAATGGCTCAAGCAACAGTTTTTTTGCTCTGCAAGTGATCCGGGAGTGTTCAGAAGTTGCAGTGTGATATTTACGGCATTTCTGTGCCTGTATGTTGACTGTCTTGACTGTCGGCAGTTTTATGGACGTCGTCATCGAACAGAAGGCGCGACCACTTTACGCGACCCGCGTGGATCTAATCAATTGCTGGCCTCAAGCTCCGACACAACTTATGGGATAAGCCGCCAACACTACAGCGCCTCAACAATATGCCGCCCACTTCAGAGATTAAGAGAGAAGGAAGTCCAATTGCGGTTCTGAGAGACCGCGGGGACATTTCGGAAGGCGAACACGACATCCGTCTGGACGATTACTTGAATGACAAGCTTCAAGCGGCAGCGGATTTTCAAAATCTGGACTCGTTGATTGCCAGTGTGGAAGTACAACGAGTGCAGTTGCAAAGCCAGGTCAGTCAATAAACCTCAATGCATGTTGTTTGAGCAAATGAATATCCTTATAGTGAATGGGCAGTAACACTTTTCTACAGCTCCAAGATGCGCAATCCAAGCTTGTCAAATCGAGGCAGTCGGCTGCTGCCCATACCAAAGCACTGTTGCAAAAGACGAAAACATTTCAAGATCAGCAAACAGCTATTGATAGACGACTTGCCATTGTTACGGCGTCAGACACCCCCGATGAGGCAGTTGAGAAATTCAAAGCTCCGATAGAGAAGCTTCGACGCCTTGATCTAGCACACTACTATGTAGAAATGCTCCAAGAAGTCGATACTCTTGCTGAAGAAGCACGAAGCTGGCTACCCGAACGTCCTAAAGATGCTTTAAAGCCGTATGCCAAGTTGAAGGAACTGTCTCTTTTGCTGCAACATCTACAAGGCCCAGCTGATGGAGCGGCGGGGCATCTCGTCACATATGTCGACAATCGGGCGGATGTGCTCTGGGGTGAGATGAAGGAGATAATGTTAGATGACTTTGATGCCATTCTGAAAAAGACAAACTGGCCAACGTCGAGTGAAGAACGAAACGAGGAATGGACTGCCAGCTTTGAAAGACTACTTGAGCTTCAGACTCCTGAAATCCTCAACGCGCCAGAGCCGATGGTTTTATTGCCCATGGCTGCATTGACTAAAACTTTTGCTCAGCAATTCCGTTATCACTTTATGGGCACGAAAGCCACGAGCTCTAAGATCCATCCGGATTACTTTCTCCAATGGACTGTCAACTTAATAGAGAGCCGCGAGCCATTCCTTTACGACAATGTTGGTCCAATCTTGGTGACACATTTTGCCAACACAAGATTGGCAACAGGGGGTGTTTATATCGATCCAGTGGCAGCATTTATCACTGCACTTCTTCCTGTCGTACGAGAGAAGGTCAATAGCCTTTTAACTTCAATATCCCATGAACCTTCAACGATGAGCAATTTCATGCTCTCACTCATGAAATTTGACGATGATATACGCGAAAAGTTCAATTATGATGGCGGAGAATCCAAGACCGGCTGGAAAGGTCTCACCTGGGAAGTCCTTGACACATGGTTTCTCCGATGGCTTTCAATTGAGAAAGATTTCGCATTGGCGAGATATCAAGACATCATAAACTCAAAAGAGAGCTCAAAGATCGACTATGACAGCACCGGGCCAAAGAGAACCAAGCCTACTTATGGTGCTCAGAAAGTCACAGACCTTATTGGGAATGTCACCAAGCAATATCGATCTTTGCGAAAGTTCTCGTTCAAGTTAAGATTTCTCATCGATATCCAGATTGCTATTCTAGACGAATATCACAACCGGCTAAAAGACTCCCTTGATGCTTATATCACCATGACTTCGACTGTTGGACGTGCTCTTCATGGTGTAACGAAGGAACAACAGGCACAAGTGCAGGGAACTGGCGGTTTAGAAAGCCTTTGCAAGGTTTATGGAAGTTCGAATCATGTTATAGATACGTTGCATGACTGGAGTAATGATCTGGTACGTTTTGCAGCAGGTTTGTAGCATTGAGCGACGCTGACATCCCCTAGTTCTTCGTAGATCTCTGGAATGAGCTTCAGGTCCGTGCCAGAAAAACCAGTGTCGACGATAACCTGGCGGAGGCAATGAGCTACGAAGATGTTAAGAATAGTACATCTGCATCTGTTGGCTCTGAAGATGATGGCGGTTTGTTCGACGAGACCATCAATGCCTATAAAAGGCGTCGAGAGCATGCGGAACGCCTCATAATAGAGACTGTGAAGTACTCTCTACCTGCTGCTCTAAGAGCCTACATCAACAAGCCCAACTGGCTCACTTTAGACAACTTGGACACGGGTACATTATAGCCTCCCCTTGACTCAACTTTTCCTCTTGCTAACCATCATTCAGAAATCCAACCCCCTCTAACCGTAACAGCCGAGTTCGACGCCCCCCTCCAGATCCTCGAGCGCGACATGTTCTTCCTCCATCGCGCCCTCGCCACCGCCCCCTTCCGACGCATCATGCACGAGGTGCTTGACTCCTTGCAAGACTCGCTGTGGAGCGACGTGCTGCTGCGCGAGAAGTTCACGCGCCTGGGCGCCGCGCAGTTCTACCGCGACCTCAACGCCGTGTGGGCGCTTATCGACGTGTACATCACCGACGGCTCGAGCTCGGCGCTGGGCATGCCGAGGTTGAGGGAGGCGCTGGTGTTGCTGAATTTGCCGGAGAAGGCGGAGGAGGGGGGACTGACGTATGGGGAGGCGTATGAGAGGGTATTTGCGGATAATACGAAGGCGAAGGAACTGTTGGAGGGATTGGGGTTTAGAACGCTGACGTATCTGGAGGCAAGGCAGGTGTTGGAGAGGAGGCAGGAGTGAGGCTGTTAATATCCATATCGCATTGCTAACACAGCACCGAAGATGACGACTTTTAACAATCTCACTGCTTTGTCATTCCAAGTTTAAGGCCTGATGTCTAACATGTTGATTCGCTGATCTCGGCTGCTGCGCAAGGGTATTCAATACATTTTCTCCATCCTATATCTTCTAAAATCCTATTCCTTATCACTCCAAGCGCGGTATACAGTGCGGCTCCCATACACCTCTCCCTTCTTCAGAAGCACCTGACCCTTCCACTCCTCCACATTTGCCGCATTGACAAACCTGCTAGGCTCGACGCAGAAGCCGCTCCTGGCGCCCCTCGCCGGGACGCCCTGGACGGCCGGGATATCGATATACTTGCCCGTGTAGAACTGGAAGGCGGGGTCGGTGCTGTAGACCTCGAGATGGATGGCGGTGCGGGGATGGTAGGCGGTGACGAGGCGCCTGAGGGGCTGGGGGCGCGTGTCGATGGGGCAGGTGGCGGGGCCGGGGAGGACGAAGCAGTCGTCGATGTCGGGCTCGGAGACGCCGAGGGTGAAGGGGGTGTGCGCTGAGATGGGCGCGTACGGGGCGGGGCCGGAGGTGGGGATGCCGCCGGCGTCGACGGGGAGGAAGAGGTTCGTGCTGAGGGTGACGGAGGTGTCTGCGATTGTGGGCTCGCCGGAGAGGTTGAAGTAGCTGGGATGGCGGGTTAGCTGGGTGCGGATGGGGGAAGGTTGGATGGACGTACGAGTGGTTCGTCATGTTGATGACGGTCTCGTCTGCGCCGCTGACGAGCTCGGCTTGGTACTCGATGGCGAGGACGCGGACTTCCTTTCCATCGGGCGTCGTTTGTGTTCCAGCTGTGTAGACGACGGTTGCATCCACGTCGCCTGGGAAGCCTTCATCTCCATCCTCGCTCCTCAGCGTGAATTTCACACTCTCCCCTCCGCTGAATTCTCCTCCTTCCAGTCCTGGTATCTCCCTGCACCCAATTGGCGTGGGCCCGTTCCAGAGACGCTTTCCCCATCCCTTGACACCGCCGTGTAAGTTGTTGGGCCCGTTGTTTGCTGCGAGGTCGTATGACGTCCCGTTCAGAGAATCGATCTTGGCGCCCTTGATGCGGTTGGCTACGCGGCCGATTGTCTCGCCAAAATAGCAGGCGTTGTGGCTCTCGTAGAGCTCCTGTGTCGGGAAGCCTTGGACGATGTTTGTGTGCCCGACTTCGAAGGATTGGATGATGGCGCCGAGGGGGAGGAATTGGAAAGGTGCGGAAGACGTCATGGTTATCATTTATGTATGGCGATGATAATGACTGGGAGACGGAAATTCGAGAAGTTTAAAACAGATTGCTTGCAAGGCTGAAGAGATAGTTATACAGAAAAAGAAGAAAAGAAGAAAAGAAGAAAAGGAAACTTCGGGGAGTAAGATATAGGTATGAAATATGAAATATGAGATATGAGATGTATGAGATATGCGTATGTACCTATGTACCTATGCAGTGTACCCCACTAACACCAAATCAGGCTGAATGTAACCCCCCTGTAACCCCGCACACTGGCGAATCATCCTGTACTTGTAGCACAGTCAGCGTAGCCGCTTTCGGTCGGAGGGGTCCCCCACAGACAGACGAGGCTGCGTTGCGAGGCTGACATTATTGATCATCATCATTGTTTGTTCTGTCTGGCCGTTTTGGTCCGGAGACCTCCATAACCCATCAGCCATAACACATAACGACTGCAACCGAAAGTGTACTTGAACCTTTCTCCAAGCAATCATCTCTTCACCATGGCATAATTTTCTGCCGCCCATCACCAGTCCGTGATAGCTTCTTCCTTTCTCTGGGAGGTCACAGCGCCCACATCCCACATACATCATACGTGTGCCTGCATAACTTCGGAATTTCGAAGCGAAAGGCACCGTTGCCCATTCGGAGACAGACCAGGAACCACAACGACATCACCGATTTTCATCAAAAGCCTCTCATATTCTTCGAGAGTGCGCAAAGTCATCGAGAACATATTCCCAATAGCGCATCGTGGCTCAAGGAAGCCCCATCATAATGTCGTTCGACCCCACCTCACCGTCACCTAAACGAAAACGAGACGAGCGCCCAAACTCGCCACAACCAAAAACCTCAGCGATACGATTAGATACCGTCGAAGGAAATTCTATGCCATCTATAGAGGACGAAATTACAGATGCGGCGCAGAGCCCACGTTCGGCGGTCGCCTATAAGTTTGAAGATCTCCGGATCGCAGGAAATGGCGGGGTAGCCAGGCTGGACTGGCTGAGCGCAGCACAGCTCGATGGAAATTCTGCAAGAAAAAGAACGAGATTTACACTCGATGGGATGAAGGAGATACCAGAAACACCACAGGTCTCATTTACTACAGATTTGGACTTCAACCGGGCAGCATATGTCACGCCAGATGAGAGTCCTGTCAGAAATCGTGGGAATCCAATCGTTTTCAGGGGATCAGATTCACATCCCACAAACTCGCATTTAACTTTTCCTCAAGCAGCAAGGAAACGGCGGAGCTCGCCGTCTACGCCTCCTCGAAATGCACGAACACCGTCCCCCGATGTTGTCAACCAGCAGGACTTCTCTCCACCACCATCATCCCCTTTCTCACCAGAGGCTCCACTTTTTCCCGAATTTACATCACTACATTGGGAAGACTCCGAGATTACAGGCCACAACCCGAGCGATCCTGAGGATGATGGCGAGGGGATTAATGGCCTAGGTTTTAAGCCGACCGCTGCCATTGCTCGTTTGCGCTCTGAGCGTCGGCGGAAGCAGCTGGCTGAGTACAAATCCCGGGAGGACAGAGAGGCACGAGAAGCGAGGGCTCGGAGGATTGAGCAGAGGCGGCGGGAGAAAGTTGGAGAGTTGACGGCGGCTGCTGAACAGAAGGATGCTGCGGAGAAGGAGCGGAGGGTGAGATTTCTGGAGGCGGAGAGGGCGGTTGATGTGCTATGATCCTTCGAGTTGACGACATGGAATTGGCAAGGCAAGCGGAGTTCTTTGGGTAAACATAGTCTACTGTGACGACTGTTCCGGCGAATTCTTCGGGGAGGGTTTTATTATGAGGTCCATGAGGGACATGGCATTGCATGTAGCGTGGCGTTTTCGGAGGAGACGAAACACTCATTGTGTGTGTTTGGAGTTTAGAATAGCTGATCTGCCATAGCTGATCTCAATTCCATGAATCAAGCTTGAGGCGATAGAACCACTTATATTCGCCCATCTACACGAGAAGAAATGCAGCCTAGGCGGGATTGACACTCCTGTTGAGCAGGATGGGCTATCCCAACGGTCGCGAAACTCGTAATCTCTACTTTTGTCTATCGTATTGTAAGAATTTTTCAATTTTTTCCTCATTGCGAAGTAGAAGCAACCAGTCAAGGATCAGACGATTACAGTGGGAATATTGATCATGGTTATGAAATCCAGAATGGCACAACCCCCCGCACACGTCACTCAAAGGTGGGGTCAGATCATGCCGATTCACAAGCAACCCCGCGCCGCCGCCGCGACTATCTGAGTCTCAATCCTACCCCCGTAGGCCCGCCGGCGACCTTCCTTCCTTTCTCTATATGGAAGCCCAAGAAATATAAAGTCTCGTAGTGCCAAATATTAAATATCTGATTTTCTAGAGTTTCCGCATCATTGCATTCTCAATCGTAAACATGGCGTCGGCGAATAAGACTGCTATTGCATTCGACCTGTACGGCACCTTGCTGTCTACAGAGTCTATTGCGAAAGAGCTAGCTACGCATTTTGGCGATGATAAAGCAAAGACAATCGCGGCGACTTGGCGGAGATACCAGTTGGAGTATACATGGCGGCTGAACAGCATGTGTGCGTGCTGTCCTCTTCTTACCATTTCACGATCTCGTTCCGTCCTCCCGCTGCGACTTCAACTCCTTTCCCCCCTCATCCCATGGAAAAGAGTACCATCTGATCCCTTCCACAGCCATATACAAAGATTTCAGCCACGTCACAGAAGCATCCCTCAAACACGCATTAGCAGAAAGCTCCGTATCATTAAACGACGCAGAGATCGAGTCATTGATGCACGCCTACGACTCCCTCGCCATCTTCCCCGACGTAAAGCCCGCTCTGGAATCTCTCAAATCCCTGCCCTCAATCGACGCCTACATCTTCACCAACGGCGCGAACGCCATGGTCTCCGCCTCCCTCAATCACTCGCCGTTGCTCTCGCCGTTCGCGGAGGTCTTCAAAGCCCTAGTGACGGTGGATGATATCAAGGTATTCAAGCCAGACCCGCGATGCTATCACCATTTGGCGGATTCGCTGGGTGTGGGACGGAGTAAGGAGGAGTTGGAGAGGATTTGGCTCGTGAGCTCGAATCCGTTTGATGTTGTGGGGGCGAGGGCGGCGGGGATTAGGGCGGCGTGGGTGGATAGGGTGGGGTTGGGGTGGGTGGATGGGCTGGGGGAGTTGGCGGCGGGAGGGCCGACGGTTGTGGTGAAGGGGGTGGATGAAGCGCTGAGGGAGATTGGGAGGTTGGCGAAGGAGGGGGAATGAGATGAGGAGAGAGAAGGAGATTCTCCTGGTGTTGTTATGAGACTGCGTTGAGCTCATATTGGAATGACTTAATATGAGAGCATCAGCATCCTGCTTTAACAACGAAGTCGTCGCCCCCGCAGAAGACAGAGCTTTGTTCCCAACTGCCTTGCCTTCATGAATTGAACACGTTCGGACTATTCGACCTTTCCAAGCAGCCCTCGGACTCCCATATGAATATCGTACACTTACTATATACAATTTCCCTCCAACTTCCCACATCACCAAAACTTCCATTTGCTCCTCGAACTCGCCTCAATCGCTGCCTCCTCCTCTTCCTTTTTCCTTCTCCTCTCAGCCCGTTTCTTCTCCATCTCCGCCTCCTTCTCCGCCTTCTTCCGATCAATAATCTCTACTGCCCTCTTCATATGGCCCTTCTCCAGCCGTCTCTTCTGCAGACAGAACTCATATGCGCCAATGCCCAAGAAACAGAACGTTCCCGCGGCCCAATTACACGCTTTTAGGACAGGACCTGCATCCCCATTAGCTTCGTGATCCCTCCACCCTTCGCAAATCAAAACATACTGCCAAACAACATCCTCGTCCCTCCAATGGCAAAAGCGCCGCCAATCCCCGTCATCAAACTCTCCCGCACACACGGGTACGTGTGCACGTTCTTGAAATCCTCCACCCTGACCGTCTTCACCGCCTCGCCCAGGCTCAACTTCGGCGGCCGCCCGCCCGCGGTGTTCTGTCCATAGCCCTGCGGCAGCGCATTCGCGCTCGGCGGCGCCTCGAAGATCTCGTACACTTTGGGCTGCCTGACGTGCTCGGGCGGCTCGGTGGCGCCCGGCGGAGGGCCGGCGGGGTGCGATTGCTTCGCGTCTCTTGTGTCGTCGGCCATGGTGTGGGTTGCTGGATGCTGGGATTCGGGAAATCGAGGGACTTCTGGTGCTGTGAGGTCGAGATGGCTGGATTCGGCTTAGCGCGGTACCTGATTCTTCAGCCTTGTGCGTGAGGCACGCACCTCTGTCAAAGCGCGTAAAGTGATTCTGGGACGCGTCGCGTGAGGGGAACGCGATTGAGAAAGCGAGAAGTGTTGCTGGGGCAGTATCAACGGCGCCTTGTGCACCAGCAGTTTCCGTACTTCAATTTTCTACAAACTCGATATTGCAAATAGTTTTCGGCGCGTCAATCAATGGTCGGGTTCTGGATATTGTGTTTTCCTTTTGTCTCGAGAATCGCATAATTCCCTGGAGCGAGCGTGTGGCTGGCTTACTCTGTGTCGTTTTCGACCCGTATACATATGCTCTGAGGGAGCAACGACGACACAATGGCGGGCACTCGTCGCCCACAGAATGGCTATCGCCGGGGAGGAAAGCAAGCATATCATGGCTCGAGAACGAAGACATTTGCACCTTCGAATCGCAATGAAGCGACCTCAGCCGACGAGAAGCTCGAAGCCACCAAGCTCGCCAACTCCATCGACGAGGCAATGGGCTTTGTCAGGTACGACAGTGGAAGAAAGAAGACAGGCTGGCTCGTAAATCTCCAGCCTACCGAAATTGAAGATGAGAATCACCCAGGCGGCCGGTCGGCGCTCGATTTATATTTCCTCGAAGATGATGGCGGGACTTTCAAGGCGACTGTGGAGTTTGAGCCGTATTTCTTGGTCGCGGTGAAGAGGGGATACGAACCAGAAGCTGAGGAGTGGCTGAAGAGAGTTCCCGGCGGGGGATGCGTCACAGGGGTTAGAAGGGTAGAGAAGGAGGATTTGAAAATGCCGAATCATTTGTTGGGCTACAGGAGGACGTTTCTGGAGTTGAGGTTTGCGAATCAGGATGATTTAATGCGGGCAAGGAGAGATGTGATACCCATTGCGGAGAAGAATAAGAAGCAGATGAATGCTATGGATACGTACGCTGAGGTTGCCAGGTGAGTGGAGCGTACACGGGGATAGAGAGGAAGATGGAGTTCGTGCTAATGCGAGATAGTGCAAATGCTGGCTTTGACCTTTTTGATGATTCACGAGATGACGATAAACGACTTAATACAACGATTGTGGATGCGAGCGATTTCATTGTTGATATTAGAGAGTGGGATGTACCATATCATGTGCGGGTACTAATCGATTTGGATATGCGAATAGGGAAGTGGTATGAGGTGGAAGCAAAGCATGGGAATACGTCCGTAAAATGCCTCGAAGAGAGACTGTCAAGAGCAGATCCGGTGGTCATGGCCTACGATATCGAGACGACAAAATTACCCCTGAAATTCCCGGATGCCTCGATTGATCAAATTATGATGATATCGTATATGATTGATGGACAGGGATTTCTCATCACAAACAGAGAGATTGTTTCGGAGGATATCGATGATTTCGAGTACACGCCAAAGCCCGAGTATCCGGGTCCATTTATGATTTTCAACGAACCTGATGAGAAGGCGCTCATAGAGCGATTCTTTCTACACATTAAAGAGGCACGACCAACAGTCATAGCAACATACAACGGAGATTTCTTCGATTGGCCATTTGTTGATGCCAGAGCCAGTGTCAATGGTATCGATATGTATCAGGAAATCGGCTGGAGGAAGGACAGCGAAGACCAATACCAGTGCAACTACAGTGTGCATATGGATTGCTTCCATTGGGTTAATCGTGACAGTTACCTGCCGCAAGGAAGTCGAGGCTTAAAAGCTGTGACGGTTGCAAAGCTTGGATACGACCCGGATGAGCTCGATCCCGAATTGATGCTACGGTATGCCAGCGAACGGCCACAGACGCTCTCCGAATACTCAGTTTCCGATGCGGTGGCGACGTATTATCTGTACATGAAATATGTGCATCCTTTCATTTTCTCGCTATGTACGATTATTCCATTAGGGCCGGACGCAGTTCTTCGAAAGGGAACCGGTACGTTGTGCGAAATGCTTCTCATGGTTCAAGCATATCAGAAAGGTATCGTGCTTCCAAATAAGCATGTTTCGCCGAAGGAATCGTTTTGGGATGGCCATCTCCTGGAATCAGAGACGTACGTTGGAGGACACGTCGAAAGTATTGAAGCTGGAGTCTTCAGAGCAGATATTCCGGTCAACTTTGCTGTTGACACAACGGCCATCGATGAACTCTTGGATCATCTAGATGCTGCGCTAAAGTTTACTATCACAATCGAAGAAAAGAAGAATCTGGAAGATGTCACGAACTACGAAGAAATCAAGCAACAAATCACTGATCGACTGCTCAGTTTGAAAACCACAGCGAATCGTAGTGAACGGCCCCTGATTTACCATTTGGATGTCGCCTCCATGTATCCTAACATTATGACGACAAATCGATTGCAGCCCGATTCCATGATTGACGAGTCAGACTGTGCAGCATGCGATTTCAATCGTCCTGGAAAGACTTGTGACAGGAGAATGCCCTGGGCGTGGCGTGGAGAATATCTTCCAGCCAAGCGTGACGAGTACAACATGATCCGGCATTCTCTCGAAAACGAGAAATTTCCTGGAAAATGGCCGACGAGTCCCTTGCGGACATTTCAGGAGTTACCCCCAGATGAGCAGTCATCTCTTGTCCGAAAGAGATTGCAGATATACAGTCAGAAGATTTATCACAAGATTCACGGTTCAACGACTATTGAGCGAGAAGCAATTATCTGCCAACGCGAGAATCCTTTCTACATCGATACTGTGAAAGACTTCAGGGATCGTCGATATGATTATAAGGGACAACAAAAGGTGTGGAAGGGGAAGACAGATGCTCTCAAGGCTTCTGGAGCTTCTCAGACTGAAATTGAGAATGGCAAGAAGATGATTGTTCTATTCGACTCGCTTCAACTGGCTCACAAGGTTATTCTCAACTCCTTCTACGGCTACGTCATGAGAAAAGGTTCCCGATGGTATTCTATGGAAATGGCTGGCGTCACTTGTTTGACTGGAGCTCATATCATTCAAATGGCACGACAACTCGTTGAGCGGATAGGCCGACCCCTGGAACTTGACACTGACGGCATTTGGTGTATGCTTCCGGCAACCTTTCCAGAGAACTACGGATTCACGCTGAAAAACGGGAAGAAGTTCAATATTTCTTATCCTTGTGTCATGTTAAATCATCTGGTTCACGACAAGTTTACCAACCATCAATATCAGACCTTGAAAGATCCTGCGACTTTCAGATATGAGACCCACAGCGACAACTCCATCTTCTTCGAAGTTGATGGCCCATACAAGGCGATGGTCCTGCCAACTTCGAAAGAGGAAGATAAGAACTTGAAGAAGCGTTATGCTGTGTTCAACGATGACGGAAGTCTTGCAGAGTTGAAGGGCTTCGAGGTCAAACGTAGAGGAGAGCTGAAACTTATCAAGATCTTCCAGCAGCAGATCTTCAAGTTCTTCTTGGAAGGCACGACGCTTGCTGAGACCTATGCTGCAGTTGCAAAGGTTGCTAATCGGTGGCTTGATGTGCTGCATTCTAAAGGAGAGACGCTTGCGGATGAGGAACTTATCGACTTGATTTGCGAGAACAGAAGTATGGCGAAGACTTTAGCCGAATACGGAACCCAGAAGTCGACATCCATCACAACAGCGAAGCGATTGGCAGACTTCTTGGGCGAACAGATGGTCAAGGATAAGGGTCTCAATTGCAAGTACATTATCTGCTCAAGGCCAAGGAATGCTCCTGTGACTGAGCGTGCTATTCCTGTGGCTATCTTTTCAGCCGAGACTTCAGTCAAGCGATACTTCTTGCGGAAATGGCTGAAGGAGGATCCAACGGATATGGACCCCAGAGCATTACTTGATTGGAACTATTATCTTGAACGTCTGGGATCGGTTATTCAGAAACTAATCACAATTCCTGCTGCCCTGCAGAAAGTCCGAAATCCAGTGCCGAGAGTGGCACATCCGGAATGGCTTCAGCGACGTATCAATGTTAAGGATGATAAGCTCAAGCAGAAAAAGATGACGGATCTGTTTGCGAAACAACCACTGGAAGAGATCACGAACTTACAAGATCATCGACTTGGAGATTTAGAAGACTTGGGAACACAGCTCCTCAAGCCGAAAACAGTCTCTAGTGCCGTCGCCTCTTCTCTTCCAAAATCGCAAAAGCGAAAGTCACCCGAACCAGCTGTGCCCGTATCGGTCGATCCATTTGCTGCTCTGCCAAAGACTATGCCTGATCCGACAAAGGACTACATTGGCTTCTTGAAATATCAGAAACAAAAATGGAAGATCCAGAAGCAAGCTCGAATTCGTCGCCGACATCTCTTTGGCGAAACTCGCGCCACTGCTCAGAGCAATATAGGGGCTACTTTCCGTAATCAAGCCGAACTTGTTTACAGTGGCACATGGCAAGTACTTCAGCTGAGGGGTACCGAGAGCCCAGGGATCGTGCTGGCATATGTGTTGATCGACAGTAAAATGCATACCATCAAGATCAATGTACCGCGGAACGTCTTCCTCAACATGAAAGGAAAGGACTTGCCGGATGTTGATATTGAGGGGTGTTCGGCCCAAAAGGTTTCGCACACACTTCCCAACGGGCATCCTTCAGTACATCTGTTCAAGCTTACCATGCCAGAAGATGTGTATGTCAATGAATCGCAGAAGTTTGCCTTACTCTTCAATCATCCAAGTGTGGAAGGAGTTTATGAGAAGCAGGTACCTTTGAATGTTCGCGCAGTACTGCAGCTTGGTACTCTGTGCACTTTCGATGATACACAACCTGGAGTTCTCGGTAAAGGTCTCGAACAAGGCTTCGACTTGACAGCATTGAAACGATCATCTGCGAAGAATCCGTATCTTACAAGCTCCCCATTGTCATATCTCTACCTCTACCATGTCGTTGCAGGTGAACGCCAAGTCTTTGCCCTGTTCTCAACCGCCAAAGATCAGGCACACATCGTCGTGCTGCAGAACTCGAGGGAGAATCAAGAACTCCCAAATGTCGCCAAAATCTACACAGATACTCTGGCAAAGCGTCTTTCTGAGGCGAATGGCCAGCCGTGGCAGGACTGCTTTGATTATCAGGATAAACTACAGTTTACCACGAAAATCGTGACGACGAAACGCAAAGCTCTTCTCGAAGTTGGAGATCTTGTCAAGAAATTGAAGAACGATGAAACCAAGCCGCTTATGCTCGTTATTCAGTCATCGCAGAGGCGCATGCTTGTCCACGACATACCGATTCTAAACGAATTTCCGGTGCTGCCGCTTCAGCATGACAAGCATGATAGAGATCTCCCGCCACTTGGATGGCAAGCATTCGTTGCTAAGCGCATTGTTAGCCATTATCTGAGTCTTGGTTCGTGGATCATCCATCTGACTGAATTGGCGCGATATGGTGATGTGCCTCTTTGCAATCTTGAGCGGGATGATCCTCGGTTCTTGATTGATATTGCTTATGCGAGACGGCTTGAGAAAAACAATGTTGTGCTCTGGTGGTCGAGCGGACCGAGACCTGATCATGCTGGATATGAAAAGGATGATGTGCTCGGCCCGCTGGAGACTGTCCAAATGCCTTCAGTTAATAATCCTGGCACGTATTCTTCTGTCTGCATTGAACTCGATGTCCGCAATTTGGCCATCAATACCATTCTCACCTCATCACTTATTAATGAGCTTGAAGGCGCTGATTCGGTGGCTTTCAATCCAGCTGGTCCTCAAGATGATGCACCTAGCGACGGAACGAACGTTCTCTACGCAGATAATGCATTTGCTGGAGCAGGCGTGACGGTATTGAGGGAAATGGTTAAAGCTTGGTGGACAGAGGCATGCAAAGGCAGCCCTATGGCAGATATCATGGTCCAGCATCTAGTCCGCTGGGTTGAGAGCCCTAACTCGTTCATGTATGACCGCTCCCTGCATTACTATGTGCAGATGATGTCTCGCAAGGCTTTTCAACAACTCATGACCGACTTCCGCCGCGTTGGCTCCCACGTCGTGTTTGCCAATGCCAATCGCCTGTTGCTCCAAACCACGAAAGCAGAAGTAGGAAACGCGTTCGCTTACAGTCAATATATTCTCAAGTCCATCAAAGCCAAACCTCTCTTCCATTTCCTGGATCTGGAAATTAAGGAATACTGGGACTATTTGGTCTGGTACGACGAGTTTAACTATGGCGGCAAAGCTTGCCAAGAGGTCGTCGAGGCCGAGAATCAAACACTTGAATGCATCATGCACTGGCAGCTTGCAAAATTCTTGCCTGCTCCAATGCAGCCCATCTTCCATGATTGGGTTGTTGAATTTATCGAGCTCATGCACAAACTCAAGAGACCTCGGATAGGCGATCCAAACGCAACCCCTCGTCCAACACTCCTCCCCGTCGGCGCTCTCGGTGAGGACAAAGAAGACAAGATAGTACTAGGCAAGGACTTCGAGAAGCCCCTGAAGCGGCAAATCGCGCAGCTCATCCGCCGTCAAAAAGACGAGATGCTGCATCCTGAACTCGCATCCGATTACCGTTTTCCCGTCCTCCCAGGCTCTCATCTCACATTCACAAACCCCGCACTGCAGCTTGTAAAATCGCTCATGCAGGTGCTCTCCCTCGACAAAAACATAATGCTCGAAGCGCGCCTTCTACGGAAGGAGCTCCTCGCCCTGTTCGAAGTCCGCGAGTTCAGCGCGGAGGCCACCTTCGTCAATCCCAGCGAGAGTTTGCGCTTCCAGCAGGTCATCTGCGACAACTGCACCATGACGCGCGATCTCGATCTCTGCCGCGACTCGGACCTCCTCCCAGACGCAGTATCCTCGGACGCCTCCGGGCCTTCTCCCAACTCCTCCCGGCCGTGGAAATGCACGTACTGCGACGGGGAGTTCGATAAGATGGTCCTCGAGCAGCGGATGATCCGCGATGTGCAGGCCATGGTGACGCAGTGGGCGACGCAGGATCTGAAGTGTGGGAAGTGCAAGGCGGTGCGGATTAATGATTTCATGGAGCACTGCGCGTGTTCGGGCGAGTGGGCGGGGGAGATGAGGAGGGAGGAGGTGGCGAGGAGGATGGCGGTTTATCGGAGCGTGGCGGGGTTTTATGAACTTAAAATGCTTGGGGGGGTTGTGGAGGGGGTGATGGAGGGATTGTAGGTGGACGGTGTTTATAGGAGGAATGGCGTTATGGATATATAGCATGGTGGAGTCTGATTTGCATTTTTACGTATATCAAGATCGTTAAGCAATTAATAGAGCCATCTTTGCTTACCCCTTTTCGTTTTTGTTAATCTCACGTGACAATATTACGATCACATTGCTTGCATACTCAGACCTCGCCTTACTGTCGCTGGCCACTGCAGGTGGACTACCAGTGACTGGATCAGCCTTGTTGGAACACTCCCACAGTAGTCGAGATCTTCGTCTTAAGGCACTCTGAAGCACACATCCTCTGCTGGGTGACAGCTGCTCCCTGGTTGTGCTTTTCTTTTTGCGCCGTCTCTGATTCACACCAGGCTTTCAAGAAAGCATAGCAAGAATCTCGACAATGGCCGGGTAGATCTCATCACTGACCAACTCTGCCTCTATGCCTATGAAGAAGGTGTGCATTCCTTGGTGCAGACGGAAACTTTCGTGGTGCAGGCAGACGCAGAGCTCTCCATCAGTTCTCCCGAGCATTTACTGAGACGAACAGCAAATGTTATTACGATCAATTTTGTCTCAGTTATTGGAGACACGCTATTGTCAACCGCAACATGGTTTTGGGGCTCTGAGTGTGATATGTACGGACTCTTCATGATTTTTTAGCACGAAGAAAAATAAGGTTTGTATTAGGCTGAAGCTAGGTAAAAACTGCACGCTGTTGCTATAGTAATTACACATTGCTATAGAGATTAAAATGAGAAAAATGAAAATGTAAACTATTGTTGGATAGAAAGGATGAGGCATTCGAGGATTCTCATGAATATGAGAATCTTCACGTTATGCATGGACGGTTCCATGCATCTTTCCATCAGCTCTTTGAGCCTTTGTCACCACTATCTATATCAAGGAATAGATAGTCTATAGCATAGTTATAGAATCAATCACTTTTATTCATCAATTTAGTCTACTGTGCTACATACATTTGACAACTATAACCAATTACCACTTTATATGACCACCTTGAGCAGTAACACAGGCCTTAACCCTCGTATCCATAGATGCAATCAGCTTGTTAATAGTTTCCTGTGGGATTCTGTCCCACTCCTCCTTCGTAATCTGCTTGAATTAAGGGTCGTTGTCTCGGTTTGGCGGAGCTGGACAGCTCTTTTGAGAATGGCTCAAAGGCTCTCAATTGGATTGAGATCAGGTGAGCTAGCCAGCTAATTAATTAGCTAAACCTAGTTTTCCTCAAAATGGTCCATGAAAGCCCTAGTTTTGTAGACCGCGGCGTTATCCTGCATGAATTCCCATCCCCTACCCTCTAAATCCCTTTAATTAAGACCTAAATTGCCGTAGGGAGGATGTGCTCTAAATAGTGTTAAATAAAGGGTTTGGTGCCCGAGGCATTCTCCATTTGGAGAATGTATGAGAATCAGCATGACGATGCATGGAAACATCTATGCATTAAACAGTAGTCTTTAAAGCTTTGTTTTAGGCTCTATATATTATGAGAGCCCTATTCTAGACTAGATAGATTTACAATAAAGCACCTTTTACATCCTATTTTAACAAATAGCCCTTGTAGTGATGTTGCCCCACTTTCTATCCTAAAAAATTAATTATAATTTGTAGCTAAGCGGAAGTAAAAATAGAATCATTGTATTGTAACTATCTAAATCTAGAATAGGCTTCTCATAATATAGAGAGCCTAATATAAAGGCTTAAAGGAATCCTCTAATGCGTACAGGTACTAATCCTTTCTTTAACACTAACCACGATGGCATGGCGCTATGTGACTCTTGCATAGTCATGTTAATCTTCAGCGGCCGCTTCTTTTAATTTCCCTGCAGCTGCGCATGTTCTCAGCTCTCCAGATTCACATGGTCCAGGTGAGAACTACATGGAAGCGGGCATCAGTGGGATTTCATCTCCATAAGGATCCGGGAACTCAGGCCCGCAATGGTTTTATTGGATTCCATGCTGGATACAGGCTAAGAGCAAAGCATTGGAGATCTTAGGCAAGGCAGATGTAGGGGCCCTGACAGATGCTCAAGCAACTCAGGTGGTAAGTCTAGGCGTTTGAAGATCCGTATTTCGGACGTGGAGGTTGTGGAAGAGATATTCAAGCTCGCACAAAGGAGCGCTGACATCCGGCTCAGCTTAATGAAAAGTTAAAGAGCAATGACTTATGAGAGGCTCCTTTTGTGGTTTTGTCAGCATTTGAAACTAGGATTATCTACAGGCTATGCGCTACAATAGTATCATATGTAAGTGTTGTTTCGAAACTCAGAAGATTAGGGAATTATGTAATAATCTGCATAATATTTACAGAATCGCAACTGATAAGTTTATACCCTTGTAGCTTCTGTGCAAAGCTCTCGGATATCTTAATTACACTCTAGAAGAAGAAAGGTTTTGAGAACCGGGTTTATATTCAAAATCCCAAATCTCTGGCTTACTGGGAGCGTGGTGACGTTACACTTCCAGCATAACTCTATCGTTCCTCTGGGTCCAACTCATCCAAATGGTGGGCAGCCTATGTGCAAAGGAAGGGCTAGTAAGCTCTGAGAAGCTTGCTACATATATTTGTGCGGCTACTAGGAGATAAATTCACAGTTATAGAATTTCTTTCTATCGATTTATGGACTGCTTAAAAAGTTAGCAAGCAACATTATCCCCTACGCTGTAATGCAGATAAAATAGATACATTAAGTCATAGAAGGTAGCCTAGAGCCATATCAGACCCTCTAAGTTCATAGATTACCCCTCCTATAGATACCAGCCTCCTCATACCTCCAACAATTTTCCCGTCGATTATTAGACAAATCTTCAAGCCAATATGACAAGCACGTTATCAAGTATCATGCAGCTTCTCGACGCGCTCGAGGACGCCACATTGGCCTTGCCAATCGAACATCCCTCTCCCCATCACCTCGACGAACTCCACAAGTAACAGCTGCCCCCCGCAAAACTCCCCACAACCAACCGCACTTCGAGCTCCTCCTTCCACCTCTCCTGGCGAGCAAATCCGCGCATTCCATCGCTACACGCACTACCCTCCCGCCAACCCCCTCTTGCACTGCCACCATCATCCGCGTAGTCCACACGAATCCGCAGCCAGCCAGCCTCCGTCATTGACATTAGGAAAATCCTCTCCTCCCCACCAGCACACAACCCCCCCCCCCCCCCCCCCCCCCCCCCACACAAAAAAAAACAACAACACCCAAAAAAAAACCCCCCCACAAAACAAAACACACCCCCCCCCAGAAACGCCAGCACCCC
>Ga0123337_10000589_pt1 | contig 58398 bp, 59 predicted proteins | sample frozenSSSSmetaG_FD_89792 | JGI IMG/M metagenome (GOLD analysis project Ga0123337, IMG submission 89792) | Glacier valley bacterial and archeal communities from Borup Fiord, Nunavut, Canada, to study Microbial Dark Matter (Phase II) -... | ecosystem: Environmental > Aquatic > Freshwater > Ice >... | reverse complement strand
TTTAAAGTTTAATTATATATAGTACCTTTTCATATTAAATTAAGTGTAAAGTGACATATTTTCATTATACTACCTATAAAGTTCATGTTCTTACATTTTCGTGAGGTGTCGCACTTCGCTTCCACGTCTCAAATCGCTTCCTCCGACTCTGAGCAGAGCTCAGGTTTGGTTCCGACGATTATAACTTGGAATTAATAAGTGTGGGTGTGGGCGCCACTTAGTCATCACGGGACTAGCAGCCCAAAAAGTGCAAGCTCCTTCCATGGTTCAAAGAAGGAAAGACCGTCTTGTCTGCAGCATAGCTAGCAGGGGCAATATAATGATATATTTTCTCAGGAACTCTACTTTTGCCCTGTAAGAAATTCCGAATTCTTGTTAGATTATTATGGATACCTCTGCACAATTAGAGACACAGTCGCGATGCCAGAGTGGTTAATGGGTAAGACTTGAATCACCTGATTCGGTCATCTTATGGTTTCGGCCTCGTAGGTTCAAATCCTGCTCGCGACGTTTTTTTTTGGGGAGACTTTTTTTCCCAGTCAACTTTTTTCTTCTCTACTCTACAAGTCCAAGTGGTGACTTACTAGCGACTCGCGCCCGAGGTTGACGGAAGTGTTAAGTAGTAGTTTACCTAGAGTCATCTAGGCCTGTGATTGAGATTTCGGAGCTCGTGATCATACATTCTCGAAGAGAGAATATCTCCATGGACAACTTCAAAGTTAAGGCGAAGCGCCATAAGAAGAGACAATCTAGGACAGAAGGTACCAACCAACAACTTGACCCTTTTGTCCACATGTCTGGGTCTGGCTAACATCTCAAGTCTCTTCTTCGGGGACTGATAGCGACGATGCTCACGAGTCTACGCCACAGTTGAAGAAGGTTTCCTCGGAATCGAGTACGAAGCCGCAGCAGCTCCAATCTGCATCCTCAGATGTAAGTCACCCCAAATCCACCTAGATAGATATTGATGAACCAGTTTCTGATCCTGAACAGCCAATATCACCAAAGAGCATAGGCGTGACTGATGATGGCCATGGAGATGTGACGGCTGCGTTCAAGCGTTATTACATGCAGAACCTTGCAATGGAGTTTGCTGAGGATCTGGATCAGATTCGAAATGCCGAGGACTTCAACGATGGTTCATTGCCAGTGCTTGTCAATGCTTTGGAACAAGGAACGCCAATATTCACAACAGATGAGCAGCGGATAGTGCTAGGAAAGTAGTTGAGCAACGGCTTGATGGTTGGCAAAGCGGCGGGCCTTTTATTAGTCAGCATAGATAGATGCTGTTTACCTACTGCCCACCAAGACAATACTATTATGTATGATACCATGACAGAATTGCTCATATCGACTATTTATCCTTGGATGCTCTACGTGGGTGGCATCGACTTCGTTCTGAGAAAGGATAGCCACAGAGGTAAAGCTCTGACTTCCGTCGAATCTCATCAACTCAATTTGCTGGACGGCCTCATGTGAATATGTACACCGGATTAACGTGGCTAGCCGTAGGTAGGACGTGGATTCAATGTAAAGAGTATACGACTTCCTTAGTCTAGAGAGCTTTCTAACCGGACATAGCCCCTCGTCCATCCATAAGGCCATGTACCCAAGCAATGCCAAACGCCAAAACACGAACCATCTAAGGCCGTCTAAAGGGACCACCCGCTCTATATTGACATCGTGCAGAGTGCACGCCGCGGGTATACCAGCCAAGCACAAAACAAGGAATCTGCCTCCTTGGCATTTATTGAGGGAACTCTCCTGGAACATGCATTTGCATGCCATCAGAGGAGCTATCCTGGTGATGGTCACCTCGAAGTGACTCGAGGAAAGATGGATTTCTACGAATTTTAACGGAACCCCCCATTATTGGCTCCAGAATTTGTGGCGCACTGTACTCGATGCCTTGTTCTGTTTCTGTTGTTTTCTCGCTGATGAGCTGATCGTGATTTGCAGTGGTAGCAGTGCCCAGACTCTGAGTGCCGAGAATAGAGCCGACAATCCCTGGCTTCGCTGGGGCGAAGGTTGACTGAGGAGAAACGTTCGTGTGAATTGTGCCCGGTGTGGCAGGACGCGTCTCCCTCGGGTCTTTCGTAAGATATGCGTCATCGACGGCAATCGAGCCAGCTCCCTGTTGCGCAACCCTCTCATACGACGACTCATCCGTATCTGGGGCAGCTACATCGCGTGACTCTTCCATGGCAAGCTTTGCTCGCTCTACGTCAGATGTCGATTCGGTGAAGACAGGTCCTGGGGCAAGAAAGTCATGATTTCCGAGGGGCTGGTACGTATAGGGGTTGAGCCCATCCTCTGCAGCATATCGATCCAACTGAATACCATGCGATTGCTGTCTTTCATTCCACTCCTGGTGTCCATAGGATGCCGATCTTCGAGGCTCGGTGCGTGCTTCCGGACAGTGTCTATCAATTCCGCTCCCGGGTAAATATGCAGCGGCAGCGATCGCATCCCGGTCTTCATTGTTCTCTATGCTGGAGCCTGCACTAGACGGCGAAAGAGGTACTTGTAAGCCACGAGCAGGGTCGACCTGGATATCGGACGGGAATCTCCCACCTGGTTCCGGTCGTTTGACGCCCTCTTGTTTGCTGGGTGTTTGTACCACAGCGGAGGTTGCACTTGTTGAGAATGGCTCTTCGTCTTCCTCATCCATGACTCCGTCACTGCTCAGAGACGCTGCCCTCTGAGAGGTTCCGCTGAAACTGCGGGCATGTGACCGTACAAATGCATTTCGTTCTTGTGGGGCGCTTTCAGTCAATGATTTGATATCCTCGTACCAAGCCATCATGGTATCGTAACTTTCAGCTCGAAATACCCAGGAGTGGCCACGATGCATGGATCCAGTCTGACGACCCTTGAGCATGAATTTATTCGAAGATCCACCCTCAGATGAATGCGATCCAAGTTTCTGTTCTGGTAGATAAAGAGACATGATAGGAGATTGGGACTTGTCTGCTGTCTTGAATTCGTGGAGGTGCGTTGGCGAAAGTACATACCTTGGGAATAACCGTCAGTATGATGCAGACGTGAGGCAATAAAGTCTTACCATCCAGCAGTATAGCTCTTGAGATACTTGCTTTTACGCTCTAATAAGCCTGCTCGAACCTCTTGCGCAAGCTCATGATCGCGGCCGGGATAGTGAATATTTTCAACTCTTCTAACAGGAACTCTAGGGTCAACGAAGTGTTCGTCCGTTTCGATGAAGTTATTCCACTCATAGTCCTTAGGCATGGCGATTGGGCCGGTTCTTAGGTTCTCGATTGCATTGTAGGCCTCATCAGCTTCACGTTTTAATATACCTGTGTAAGCATTGTAAGCTTTCTGAATTTCGCCCACTATAATAGCTTCGAGCTCCCGCCCAGAGGTTTCCAAATTTAGATACGCCTAGAAAAATTAGAATATACTTCTTATTCGGAGAGTTGACTGTCACCAACCTGGTGAAGATAGTTCTCCTCGTCGATTTGTTTTTCAAGTTGACGATCAACGGCAAGCTTTAATAAGTAAGGGTCCTGTTTGCCAGTCATCTGCGATGCGTCGATATCAGACTGGCCCAATGCATCGCCCAATGCCCGCACCGCCTTTCGTGTGGCATCCATCTCTTTGTCAACTGAATTCTTAAAATCACCTGACAAGTTCTTGATCTCCTTGATCTTTTGCTGGAGATCACTTCGGAGCCCAGCCAAAGCCTGTATCACATCTTCCTCTATCATTTTGGCCTTGTTGGCTTCTAATACTGCTTGTTTGTGGTAATGACGCAATATTTGCATCGCATCATTGATACCGCCGGATTGGAGAAAATTGATGGGTGCGGCGATATTATTCGCAACATTGGATATTTTTAAGGTGTTCTTTCCTCTGTGATCATAGCCGTTTTGAATTTCTCTAAAGTAAGTGATGAGATCCTTCAGAAGCTTCCGCCACGCTATTGATCAAGCATGGTCAGCAATGGACGCAGGGCTATGGACCAGCGTGGGAGAGATGAAGGACATACCTGTAAACCGATTGGCAAGAAGTTCGGTAGGATTCCCAGTAGTGGGAACAGGAGAATAAAAGGCACTGTGCATCTCATCTGATGGCTCCGGCTGCAAAGCCAAGCTCCTTACACTACCAGCGCGTGAACTCCGCCGGCTGCCACTCCTCCTAAGTGATGCCTTCTTCTTGAGCGTACCTCCACGGCGCGGAAGTAAGTGGTCGCCTTGCAACATGACGGATGGAGTATGATTCAGCTGGGTCCGATCGCCGTCAAGAATCGAGCTGCCTCGCTGGCTGGCATCCCATTCCTCGTTGAATTTACCGTAGTTTTGATTGGAAGCAGTTTGCGACAAAGGCGACAATTCGGTAGCATTCCCCTCTGTTGGATTGCGGTCCGCAAGAGCATTGTCGCCAGCCACATACGGTACAGAAGGGTTTGTGCTTGTTCCATATCCTCGGTCCACTAGTTGTTGTGAGGGGCGAGGGATTGTGTTGGGACGGCTCGTTTCGACAGCTTGAATCGAAGTCATGATGACGTTCTTTGCGGATAAGATGAGCGAATGCGGGCTTCTGAAACCATTTAGCATCACCTCAAGTAGAATAAGAATGCGCATTCTCATGGAATGATAGCTTGACTGCGAATATTGCCATGCTCTTGGCTATACTTACATTTGCTAGTAAAGCTATCTGCAATGCACACGTCCGATACAGCCAGCCAGCTAGCTAATCGACGAGACTTCCTGCGCAACAATGCTATCGGATAGAGCTACAGAGTAGAGTACCTTTGTTGCGCATGCAGTGCAGGTTCTTCCTGGCCTTTCTGATCGCCGAAGTGAGAGACTGCCCACGGTTCGATCTCCAACAATAAGATGATAAGCTCAGGAGCCAACCCAGTTCCCGACTACTCTACTTATTGCTCCGCGATCTGGCAATCCATGAGAAATTGTTGATTTGTTTCTTCGAAAATAAGGTATGGCAGGGGGCAGAACAGGAAGAGTGGACGTGGCAGAGCGTAGAATATGAGTGGGACTCGGGGTAGATTAGGTAGAGGATGAGGGGAAGTTGGGCGATGGAGACTGGAGTTGACTGACGGCGGCGGTCACTGCACTCAGCCGAGATTGGCAATAATGATATGATGACGTAGCCTCCACCACCACGATTCCACCACGACCATTATTGGAACTTTCAGCTTGTCAAATCCCCTTCTCAGGTATCTCCCCATATCTACAAAATTAGGATGCCTTCTTTATCCTCGAGTTCTCCCGCTTTCCACCTTATGCATCCCTCCCCAACAAGATGCCCAATGCTTTTTTGGATAACGCTTTGGATAGCGCTTAAGCTTCCGATTCCCCACCTGTCTTGGCGTCATCCTGCGCAAATGGATTGTTGCTCTTCCGCTCATCTCTCAATGCTACCAACTTTTCCATTGTCTCTTGAAGAGAAACTGGCTTTCCACGATCCTGACTTGACGTATCATCGCGATTGCGAATATTTACCTCGCGGTTCTTCATCTCCTGATCGCCAACCACTAGGTGCATTATTAGTAACATGGCGTCCTTATCAGATATGCTGCGGAGGGCTTACCGAAAATGAAGTTATATTGGGCTAATTGACCCGTTCGGATCTTCTTTTGCAGGGTGTTGCCACTCAGATCAACATCGACAAAGAACTTTAGCTTGTGAAAGATGCTCTGCACTTCCTTAGCATAATTGTAGAAGCCGACGCCAACTGGGACGATGAGGATTTGCCGAGGACTCAGCCAGAACGGCCACTTGCCGCCGAAGTGTTCAATAAGGACGGCCACAAAACGTTCTATACTTCCAGCCATAGCACGATGAATCATGACGGGACGTGCACAACCTGGCGTTAGGACCTTCGCCTTGTCCTTCTTGGACACCTCCTTCTCCGCCCCATTCGTAATTGGCGTAGCAGCAGTATCATCCTTCTTAACATCCTTCTGGACTTCCTCCTTTGACTTGACAGCACCTTCAGACGTCATGTATTCCAGACCAAAGTTCTTCGGGAGTTGAAAGTCAAGCTGGATGGTCGCACATTGCCATTCACGCCTCATCGAATCAGAGATCTTGATATCGATCTTTGGCCCATAGAACGCCGCATCCCCATGATTGTACTCCCACGGCGTTCCTCCAGGAGACAACGCGAAGTGATCAAGCGCCGCCTTCAAGCTAGCTTCAGCCCTGTCCCATTCCGCAAGATCTCCCATGTATTTCTCCGGATTTCTGGTAGAAAGCTTCATCTTAAAGGTGAATCCCAAAAGACCATACATAGTGCGCAAGAAATCGAACAACCCTTCAATCTCTTCGACAATCTGATCTTCACGGCAGAAAATATGCGCATCATCCTGTTGGAATCTTCGCACTCTCGTCAAACCAGTAAGTGCACCAGAGGCTTCGTTGCGATGAAGGACACCGAAGTCGGCAACTCTCCATGGAAGCTCACGATGGCTTCTCTCACGATGTGCAAACATCAAGCAATGACCTGGACAGTTCATAGGTTTAAGCCCAAACTGCTCCTTTTCGACATCAAACGTGAACATGTCATCTTTGTAGTTTTGCCAATGTCCAGACGTCTTCCACAATTCGGAATTGTACATATTTGGCGTGATGACTTCTTCATACCCGCGCTTCCAGTACTCGTCTCGCAGGAACGTCTGGATGGTATTATATATGCGCGCACCGTGTGGCAGCCACATAGCGGAACCCGGCGATAACTCGTGGAAGAAGAACAGCTCTTGCTCCCTACCAATCTTTCGATGGTCACGCTTAGCGGCTTCTTCCAGGAATTTTTTGTGTTCTGCCATCATCTTCTTGTCTGGGAAAGAGACGCCGTAGATACGCTGCAAAGAATCCCTCTTTGGATCACCAAGGAAATAAGATGCAGAATTCTTCATGATAGCAAAAGTCTCAATTCTGCCGGTGTTGGGTACATGAGGTCCTCTGCATAAATCGATTAAGGGACCATTTCGGTACACCGTCGTCTTTGGCTCCGTAACCTTCTCTCTGATAACATGCTGCTTGTATGGGTTACCCTTGAACATCTCTAGCAAGTCTTCCTTTGATATAACGAGTCGCTCGAATGGCTGCTTCTCCTTGACAATCTTGCTGACTAGGGTTTCGATAGGCTTCCAATCCGATTGTTGAACCGCAGCATCTCCTGGCAGAGCCATCTCGTAATAGAAGCCGTCATCGATAGGTGGTCCAAAGCAGAGGTTGCAGCCGAATCTTCTTTCGGATGCTTCACCGAGAATGTGGGCACTCGAGTGCCAGAAAACCTTTCTGCCCTCCTCATCCTCGAAGGGAAGCAGTTCCAAGTTGCAACTCTCCTCCAGCGGCCGCTCCAGATCCCAGAGCTGATTATTATCGCCATTGAGCCTTGCAATCACCGTGCGCTTCAACAAGCTATTCGAGATATCCTTAGCGATCTGTGCGGGGGTGGTCTCCCAAGACGTTCCTAGCCTGATGCTTCCATCCTTCATGGTGATCGTAATGGGTTCGCGCGGCTTGGTAGCAAGCTCCGCTTCGTACTCGGCCTTGAGTCTCTCAAAGATCTTGATCCGGTGCGCAATGAAGTCCGGCTCAGGGCTGAGCTCGAGCGGTCCAGACTCCCCACCATCATCCCCGCCCTTCTTTTTCTCTTTTTTGGGCTTTTGCTGTTGCTGTTGCTTGCTGCCAACTACGACTTTCTTAATGCCTTCGCTGACAGTGTCAACTGCATCTTTCGCATTATCCGCCATGGTGATATTATTCTCCTGTAAAGTAAACTGATTGAAAGAGGGAGAAAAACACCCGCATGAGTCAAATCTGGTCTTGAAATCAACACTGTAATCGACAGGAACGCGGTGAAACATAATTGCGCTAAGTGCGGGCAGCTAGTCCTGACTAGGTATAGCCGCGCAGACAAAATAACTTTTAAGGTTACCTTGTCGAATATTCGAATTCTTTTTGGCCGACGACCACCAACTCCAACAATCACATCCGCCAATCCATAAAAATGTCGTTCAGAGGCGGTTCAAGAGGGGGTCGCGGCACTGGTGCCAATTCGTTCGGAGGCGGAAGTAGAGGGGGTGGTGGAGGCTTCGGAGGCCGTGGTGGTGCGCAACAATCTATAGCATGCGGAATCCCATAGCTAATGTTTCCCAGGTGCCCGTGGTGGATTTTCCAGAGATATGGGCCCTCCAGCGACTGTCCTTGAGTTAGGATCCTTCCTGCACGCCTGTGAAGGCGAAATTGTCTGCGAGTCTACCAATACCAAAATCCCATACTTCAACGCACCAATTTACCTCGAGAACAAGGTAATTCGGGACCTCAGCTCACAAATGCGCACGACCTGCATTACTAACGCGCCACAGACCTCGATCGGCAAAGTTGATGAGATTCTTGGCCCAATTAACCAAGTCTACTTCACTATTAAGCCCACTGAGGGTATCCAAGCGACGTCGTTCAAGTCTGGCGACAAATTCTTTGTCGGCGGCGACAAGCTACTCCCCCTCGAGAAGTTCCTGCCTAAGCCAAAGCCTGCACCTGGTGCACCGAAGCCAAAGCGCGCAGGTGGTGCTAGAGGTGGCCGTGGAGGGCCAATCCGTGGTGGTCGTGGTGGTGGCTTCTCCAGAGGAGCACCAAGAGGAAGGGGCAGTTTCAGTGCTGGTGGACGCGGTGGTGGCGGTTTCTCTCGTGGTGGCAGCGGTGGATTCTCAAGGGGAGCACCGAGAGGACGAGGTGGTTTCACCAGAGGAAGGGGTTAAGGTTGATAAATTGCAAGAGTGGGAATCAGGCGTTCTGGTCACTGGTCTATTTCAGGTTTCTGTGTACAAAAGTCACAGGTACCATAGAGGGCTGGCATATATCGAGTCGAATTGCATTATTGAACGAACGGATTGGAAGGGGTATCAATGGCTATGATCTACATGAATGCAATAATCCAATCCGATTCATGCGAAGGATGTTCCGAACAGCGATTCTGAGCAAATATCGACCTTCCCGTTGCTCCGATATCTGCCTTAAATCCTATGCTGTACCCGTGAAACCAGGGCGCCTTCGCTTAAACCAAACACATGCGGGTTCCATGATCCTGTCGTAGACATTTCATGGCTGACCATCAATATTCGTTTCAACGGTGACTTTATCTTTTAACCTTGTCCGTCTCCGGGGCGGCGCCTTTGGCGGCAGCTTCTTGTGATGCCCATTAAGCCTAAGAGGAGGAACCGCAGGCGGAGGTCCACGTCCACGATGTGAGGGTGGCGGGGGCGGCGGTACGATCTTCACGCCGTCAAAGTGGTCCGTTTGGTCCGTTCTTTCTTCCGAATAGTCGATGGCTGCTTCTAGCTCTGCTTCCGCTTTACGGCTGGGGGTTTGTACCCCTGGTCTCTCTGTGAGCCCAGCGAGATCAACTACGCTCACTGAGCTCCCTGTTTGGCTGGTAGATAAGCTGATTCCTAGTAGCTTTTTGGAAACTTCGGAATTCTTGATGTCTTCTTCTCCGCTTAGCCAGGGAACTTGTGCAACTCGTTCAACAAGTCGGATTGTTGTCTCATCGGCCGGAGCAAAATGAGCATTTGCCGAACCACCGAGAAGAGAAAGGACTTTCAGAATCTCGTCGCGTTTGTAGTGAGGTCCTTGTGATAGCTGAGTGTAAGCAAGCAAAGGATAGAGGACGCGAAGATACGTATGCCGTAGCGAAACAAGTTCGTTCGGAAGATCTAGAAGGTTTCGAATTATGACATCGAGAAGTACACGCAGATCATTGGTATAGAAATATTCGTGAGTTGCTTCCGTAGTGAATAGTAGGTACAGAAGCTTCAATATGAGCAATTGCAATGACGTCTCTGTTTCTCGATTTAAGAGGAGAATGATGTTCTCGCCGAAGGTCATATAGTTCTGCCCGCACATGCTCAGAATTTTGATGACTCGATTCGTAGGAGGAACTGAGCTTGAATCGAGTGAACTAGTTGCTGCAACCATGTATTGCTCGTTCAGCACAAGCTACGTTCTGTTAGCACTGAACGGCGCATCTAGAGGCTAGAGCTTGCTTACCAAAACTCGAATAACTGGATAGTGGTAGGGATCATCAATGTCGTCGGACAACTCCTCAGTAATCTGAAATTGACACTTGACGAAGTCGTCATCCACATGGGCCAGGTCTTCCAGACTTAGCCGTTGCATTCTGGACATCTCATAGAGCAATTCTAACAGCAGTCTGTGAAGTCTCGAGTCCTCATCCTTCCCACCCTTTATTAGTTCCACCAGCCTCGAAAATGAACCCTCCTTATTCATCATCTCAAACGTTTCCTCATTGCGCCGGCCGTCGCAAAGGAGGAAGCTGACTATAATATATAAAGTTGCTGGCTCATCTTCCTGAAGGAGACTGTATACAAGCTGTATTCGGACATAGTCTCTGTTGGCCTTGAAGAGTTCGCTCTCCAGGAGCTTTTCTATGCACCGAGCGACTTCGTCATCCGAAGGAAGGTACTCATCCTTAAAGTTCGTGGTAAAGTGCAGATATGTTCGTAGTGCTTGGTCGATTAACTCTGACGTTTTGCATTGTACTGAACATATATCGTCGAGCTCTGTCGTATAACTATGTCAACGAGATTCCATGAATATTGTTTGAGAAAGTGATTGATCAATACATACCATCCCAGAATTGTTGCTCGTTATCCAAGGAATACGATACCATAAATTCCTCCATCCTATGCGGGTCGCAAGACCTCGGCTTCAATCATCAATCACCCGAGGAAGCATCACGATACAATCTGTATTCCGCTGAAGTGCTGAGGTCGCGGGGTAAGCCACAAGTGGGTGGACATATGTATAGGTACTGTGAGGTAGGTATGTATGTACTGAGTCTGTAGGTATGTATGTATGTATTGGTGAGGTATGATGCGAACCGTGAAATGCACAGTACCATCAGGATCTCCATATCGCACGCTAATTTAAGACAGGTAGAGCCGATGAATTCGGAACAACCAAAAGTTACAACAAAAACCTATAGGCTGTTGGGCTGTAATGTAGTCATTCGCGTGGTTAGTCATATGGTCACTAAAACATGGTCATAAATTGATTTATAAGATCTTTCATCATACAATCACGTCGTCTCCTTCGTTTCTTCCGGATGAATACCTGCCCAAAAGAACGCCATATTATTATTCTGCCTGGAGAGTGCCCTTCTCACTAGCCAAATGGAAAACCTCCTTGGCCAAAACCTTGACCGTTCGGGAATTTGAATTGGAATTGCCCTTCACCTCGTGATCCTGCATGCTGGTAGAATTGTTGTCCACCCCCGAAAGGATGGCCACCTTGTTGGAAGGGATGGCCGCCTTGGCTTTCATGACTGTTCGGGTCATCGCCTCGATCAAATCTTGCTTTCAATTCGGGATCGCTGAGAACCTCGTATGCCTCATTGATCGAGGCCATCTTCTTCTCAGCGTCTTCTTTCGTGACGCCCGTACGGATTGCTTTATCAGGGTGGTTCTCTCTGGTCTTCTTCCTGTAAGCCGCTTTGATCTGCAATTCGTCCGCATCCTTCGTCACGCCAAGAACTTTATAATAATCCTTCTCCTTGCTGCGTTTCAATGCTATTTGCGCTTCCCGAATCTTCCCCTGAACATGTTGATTGCCAGGGTGGTGTTCATTAGCAAGGTTGAGAGTATGTATGCATGCTTCGTAATTTTCGGCATCAGACGACTGCTGGGCCTTCCAAAGCAATCCATGCAGAGAGTGCGGGTTCAGTTCTAAGGCCTCTGTACAGTATATAGACGCTTTCTTGCTTTTCATCTACACATGCAATTAGCAAATTTGCACCAATAATACAAGATGATAAACTCACCTCTACGTGGGACTCACAGGCCATGTCTACCACCTGAGCGTATAGAGCACTTGGAGCCTTCCCTGGGATTGTGCCAGCTTCGCGTAGTTCCTTAACCTCATCTTTGATCTCCTGGACCAGACCAAGTTCCTCTCCATGTCCAATCAGATGTTTCGCCGCAGTACTGAAGGAACGCTTTTCGAATAGCTTCCTGATTTTTGACAACTCCTTATCAATCTGCTTTTCTCGTCGATGGAGCCTTTTGCAGCTCTTGGAATCTGGATCCGAGTGCAGGCACTTTCGAATCTGGGCCATCCCTCGTTCCGTATCGGCCAGCGAGAAAAATTGGACTGAGGATATCTGCAGATGAGGCTCTGTTAACCCAGGCTGGATTTGCAGAACGTGGGCCAGGTCACTTATTCCCTCCTGAACCTCACCTCGCTCGAATCGACATCGGGCCCGAAGTTGTCGTAATGCCAGATTCTTGCTTGCTACCATAATTGCCACCCCAGCCTGTGTGATACACTCCTCATATTCTCCTTTCTTCTCAGCATCAGCAGCGAGCTTCGATGCGCCTTCTGCCTCCGTCAATTCCGTGAGTTCACTTCCGATATGTCGAGCAGCTATGTAGTCACTCTTCGCCGCAGCCCAATCTCCGTAATTGCTCAATATCTTGGCGCGTTGAACCAGAGCTCCCTCGAATCCCTGCTTAATCTTGAGAACTGCATCAAAGTCTGACAGCGCCTGAGCCGTTCTCCCCAGCGACAGATAGGTAGCGCCACGCTTGAACAAAGTGAGATAGTTGTTTGGATCGCGTGAGATCGCAACATCGTAGTATGTCAGGGCATCGCTCGTCTCGCCTTTTGCCAGATGCGCATTGGCTGAGGAGAGTAATGAAGAAACCGGAACGTCATGTGGGATATCTGACGGTGATAGTGCGAGGATGAGGGACTGCGAAGACAAGAGACTGGCTGCGAATGCCAGCACAGAAAGCGGGACAATCATCTCGAGCCGTTGACCCGTCTTCAAGATGTATGGCCACTTTCGAGATCTACAACCCAGGAAGATGGTTGTTCTGGGCACAATAGGATAAAGGGACAAGAGACTGGAATTTAAAGTTCGTTCCCCCTCAAGGCCACCTTTCAGCAATTCACAACTGTTCCTCTGCCTCGTCAATACAATGGAGTACGTACCATAACCCTCGAGTACTTGAGATGGCACGAGAACCAATCAGATCCATTATTTCACACGCATGCGCAAGGCTGAACTTTACCACTTGTGGAGAAGTCTCTATAGTTCTGAATGTCAGATTTACTTCGTACAGATCTACAGGAATGCGGCCGCTGAGGATGTGCTCCTGCAACCAGCCTGCCACGATGTTACCGTGTTAGCTACCTCTTATTGATAGCTGCCCACGACAGATAATGATATACTACTACTATATGTTCTGAACATTCTCGCTCTACTCTCACTGTCAAAGGCTTCATCCTCCCTCGCTTCAATCTACCCTGCAGTCGGCACATCAGGTCGTTTCGACGGAAGGGAGAATACAAGCATATGTATGTACGCTCGCCAGTACATACAGTACTCGGAAACTACCTACATAAATCTCGGGATCTGAGAATCGAGGATTGTCTATCTGGGTCTAAGATTCCGGAATCTCTAAAACTCAATCGTTGCTCGGCCAGTTCTGTTTAGTGTTTACTTTCAATTGTTGCAATCGCAACAAGTACTCAGTGACGATCACCACACAAAAATCCTCATCCTGAACCGGCCATTAGCTGTCGGCGATCATCGGCACTGCAGCTCTACTGCCGTAAGCTCAGTCTTTCTATTCCAATATATCTCCAAAAATGTCTCTCCTGTCACCTTCCGCCATCTTCTCACCGACTCTCGCCCGGCAAGCTCTGGCAACCACGAAAGACTGGAACTACATTGATGCCTGGCTGTCTCGCCATTTTTCTCCAGGATCTGCGCCGCCCTTCGAGCGCAATACCGAGACACTGAAGGCTTTGCTCGCCCTTGCAGCCGTCAATGAATCTGCAGATGAGGAGCGTGATCTTCTTTCTAAGGCGGAAGCACGGAGTCTAGGGGAGCTGCGCCAACTTGACACTTCGGATCCTCATAGTGATCTGCTGAGAGATCTCGAGCAAAATCTTACGAGAGACGGCAAGGCCAGCCTGGACGCCCTCGTAGAGACTGCAGCGACTCTCAATTTACCTCTTGCAGATGTGGAACAGATGGGGAGGCGGATTGTGGATCTCCAAGTTACAGCATTCAGTATTGAGCAGACCATTTCCCGTATAGCTGTTTTGCACATTCATCTGCAAAAGGAACTAGAACTTGCAATTTCGATGCTACATGAGTTTGGCGGTGAAGAATATCAGCCATCATCGAAACTAGGAAAGCAAACGATAGATTGCCAGAGGCAAGCAAAGGGGCTTGCCGCAAAGCTTCCTGAGCTGCGCGAAATAATTTCCGTGCTTTCAATTTCCGAAAATAATGGAGTCGCAAGACCAACGATCCAGGATGTTGAGACTGAAGAAAATAAATTCAAAGCTGCATTGGGCAGGGTAAAAGACTTGGAGGCGCAAGTGAAGAGCTATCATGGCCTACCGCATGATACAGATCTGGCAAGACTAGAATTGGAGAGTCTAAGAGTCGAACTGAAGGCCCTGGTGAAGGAAAGAGACGGCATGTTTGAAGGCTTGGTGGAAAGAGAGAGTCCGAAAAAACACAGACTGCCAAGGAGATAAATTCTTCATGTCAGCCAGCGATTGCCTTTAGTGCTAGTAATACGTAGATATTACTTATGAGAGATCAAAAATCCATTCAACTTTCGCTCATTTCTTCGCTTTACCTGCTCCGCCTCCTAGTCGACCAAATTTCCCAAGCCCTGTCCTTGCCTTCTGTGCTACAGCTGGCGCCGCTGCTGGAGTATCCTTTAATGGCAGTGGCGGACCTGGCAAACGTACTAGATCCTTAAAAGCCTTCGAGTCCAATCCAGTACTATTCTTATCATCGGGGAATGTAAATCCATCATCAAATTCGCTGCCAATCCTCTGCGACCTCCTTGCCCTTTCCTGCACACTTCGGAACTTGTCTAACAACTCCCCCCACCTAATTCCTTCATCGCGTCCTTTGAGGCGGTTGGGTCTATCGTATGTCGATGGTGTTGCGGTTGTGGGCACACTGTTTCTTAAGGCATGAGAACTATCCAGGCAGTATTTCTGAAGGGAGTACGACAACAACAAGAAGAAGAAGAAGAAGAAGAATAATAACAATAATAAGCTTCGGTGGCACTTCCACTACGGGCCTGAGAGCTTGAGAATGAGAGAGATGGAACGTACGTTCGGGGTGCAATGTGCAAGTATCCTATCGCGCTCACACTGTTGAGTCTGTTCTTCAAGGCCGCAAAGGCAGCCGATTGTGGAAGGAGCATCAGAAGCCCATAAAGACATTTGTATAGATGGGGATATCTCTCAGGCTCCAATAGCTGTAGTCGGAGATCTGTAAAACGTTAACCACCATTCTGTAAATTTTCGGGGATATTTACATGTGAAAACTGGAGACTCCAGCAATTGTACAAGCTTATCAATTTGGATGAGCATATTGACAGTCATCTCCAGTTCGGCGCTGCATAGATCAGTACAGATCAAACAAACAAACAAGGAAAAAAGGAGGATGTACAAGATTTGAAGAAGATTGTAGGCTTGCTCATATGCCTGGGCCAACAGACATAGGGAAAATGTCGCCACAGCATTGTAGCACCAGGACCTGAAAATGGCCACAAAGAATGTTTGTCCATCCTGCTCGACTATTAGCTGGGAGTGAGATACGATGTTGAAGGAACAAATTACTCTTGTCTCCAGGTTTCGAAGACGCTTCCGCAAGTCTGCTAATTCTGGGGCCGTTATAAGATTGTTGTTCAGATTCTGAACCATGATACTGGCAAACTCAATGTCTTCTTCTTTTTCTATACAATCAGCCAGGGTACGATAAATCCGTTCAGCGCTGAGGTTTTTGCATAGCTGCCTGATTATAAGATTTCCTCGAGTCTCAAGTAGTTTCCTATCAGTTGAAAAGAGCTGGAGTAAGTTAACCATGAAAGACGTGAAGTAATCATCTTCGCTGTTTCTCGAGATTTGTGACAGCAATTGTAAGTCCCTAGTAACAACAGCCTCGGCAGGATCTGAGAGTGTCTTAAGTAAAGCTGGAAAGGTCCCATCATTGAATGCTAGGACCTTACGAGGAGCCTTTCTATGAAGCATGAGCAGCCAAGTAAGAGCAGCCACCCTCGTAGCCTCATGGTCGTTCAAGAATAACAAGGTCAGTGAGCTAACTGCTGCGGCGTAATCAAGATCAACGATTTGTTTATTAGGTGGTGCCGGAGTTACAGATCTGCCTCCAGGGGAAGGTGATGCCATATCTGACGATCTCTTCGCTTCAGGTTCTTTAGATCCGGATAATGACCCTCGATTGGTCGAAGACGACTCTCTTCTATCATTTTCGGCCATCTCCCTCGCTGAAGATGTGGGAAGCCTTGAAGCCGATGCCGCGATTGATGCACTTTCAGGTGGACCTTCATCTGATAATGAGACCACATAATCCATCAGCGACGTGTTAACTCTCCCGGCTGCTTGCCGGATACTCTCAACACCACTGGCCATCGCCGGCAGCAAGTGTGCCAGAATTTTTGGTGCAAATGGGAGCACTTCTTCAGGGCATATAGCAAGGAACTCGACGATCCACCTGAGGGATTCAAGCAAACTGTCTTCTTCTGTATCAATGTTAGTCGATCAGCCGGTATGCTTGCTGGGCGGAGTCTACCAAGCTGAGAATCCAGATTCTGGGTCAGGATCTCTAGGATCTCCTTGAAATTGATTGGAACATCTTGCCCAGGTATCCAATCATCATCACTACTGGTAGAATTCTCATCATTTGCTGTGAGGGAATCCTCGTCCATATCATCTTCGATTTCATCCAGACCACTTTCGCTGTCTGTCGAATCAGAGCGTTTTCTTTTGCCGCCATCACTTCGGCTCTTTGATTTCCTGCTCTCCCGGATTCCTTTTTTGATTCGCGATATACGCTTTATCTCTGATAGAAATCTCTCTAATGCTCCGGATGTCGCCACGTGAACATCTCGGTTCGGGTCGCTCAGAAACTTGAATAGACCGCCTAGAAACTCTGGGAGATAAGTGACCAATTCCAGGTCAGGAATCGAGTCGAGAAGGGTAATCCATCCCACCAAAAAGGTACGAGTGAATGGGTTCAAGACGAAGATTCTTTCTTTCAGAAGAGGGATGAAACGCGCCAAAGAAAAGGCCATGGGCATATCGACGGAATCTTCTGCAGCGTCCTTGTCCGAATCCATGCCTCCATCTTCGGAGGTGTGCAGGATCGATACATACGTTGCAGCGGATTCAGACACAATGTCTTTGATCAGACGGTCCAGCAGTTCCGCCCCATTCTTGACGGATAATTCAGAGTCTGCTCCTAGCTTTTGGACGTTAGTCCCATCTAACAAACAAACTGCAGGTCATCGTACCTTGCATAATGCATCGAAGATATCGTTGAAGTAAGGGAGAACCTCTCCTTTAGCGACTTTGGCAATATTATACATGCTTTCACAGGCATAATATCGTACCCGAGCATCTTGGTCTGTAAAGCATGCTAACACGGGTGGCACAATCTCATCAAGATATCTCGCTAGGTCCTGATCCACGGGTCAGTCGTTGCATGGTCAACAAGTCATGGCAACTTACTGGTCCCAGGGCAATAGCAGCCGCAGCAAGACCGATGAGCCCACCATTTCTTGCGTGAGGCTGGTGCACAGCATAGGCAAACTCATTGCAGAGCTGGTGGATGATCTTCCTGATCTTGTCGTATTCTTTGGCAAGAGAAAGCTCCCTGATGACTCGTTCTAGCCTTGATATATGTGAGTATTGGTCCCAGTTATGACGAGAACAACTCACTCGAGAGCTCCGACCTTTCTTTTATCGTATAGCTTGTCGTTCAATGCTCGCTGGATACTTGAATCCATCGTGCCTGTTTGGTGCTACAATGCACTCATAACGAAATGTCGCTGTGGCTCTTACGTGTCATGTGACCATGGGTACAGTTGGATTGGATGATGGTCCCTTCTGAGATGATCTTGACAACTAGGTCGGTGGAAGGTATCTATCCGAGACGTTGGCTTGAAGGTCCTCTGGAAGTTCGGAGACAGACAGAAGTGCAAACAGCTGGCTTTGCAGCCGTCCTCAGCAGTGGTTTACTAAATGCGGGAGGTCAGATAAGGCGTATTGTACGAGTACGAGTACCCTGTGTAAAAGTGCAGAAGCTTTCACGATGGTCACGGATGTCGTTGTTTACAAGTATGAAAGGGGTATAATGACTGATGTCGCCAATATCGAAAATGGAAGCACATGGTATGTAGGTATGCATGTACGAAGTATACACACAGTACGGAAGTAAACAGTAGTAGTCAGTCTTCGCCTAATCGTGGGCCGTGGCGCGAAACTGTGGCTTGTGGGGAGAGCATGAGCACAATTTCCAGAGTGCTAAGTTGTTACCTTCATGAAACGGCTTAGAGCTCATTTTCATGTAGAGTACATGGATCCTTCAATTTTGCTTCATTATTAGCAAATCACCTGGTAAATTGGTAGATCTTGTTCTAGGGAACTTTTTATTTAATGTTTTGTGAAGCTACAGACAGGTACAGACAGGTACTAGGCACGAAGGTGCTGCCCTTCTGCCAACAAGCACGTATTGTACAATTGCCGTTGTGCTAAACTACGTTACATTTCTATCCTTGATCAGCTGTCCGACGAACATCATTCATGATTATGTACGTACTTTGAGTATACTTGAGTATCCAAGTAAGATATACACATTTCCATGCCGAAATATACAGTCCTCCTCCAACGTCTACCACTCTATGTAGACGCCTGACCATGAAACATGTCCAATTCTAATGTGAACGAAGTCGATCTCCCCTCTCAGCAAGCGTCCTCTGGCATTTAGCCAGGATTGCGGCTTGTCTGCCAACCTCGTCAAGCTTATTGATGACGGTTTTGTTTCCATCCAAAAATCCCAGTAGCGCGTATGGAATCCCTACGTCGCTGCAGAATTGCTGCACCAGCTTCTGCGTTGCCCGGAGGTTGTGCCGAGGGATGCGAGGATATAGATGGTGGATAGCTTGGAATTGCAAGCCGCCATGGAAGAAATCGAGCCATTGCGGACAGTCAACGTCCATCGTCGTGCGAAGCATCTTTTGCGGGAACGACTCGTCTGGCCCATGATCCATGGTGCTCATGGCAAAGTGCGACAGAGTGATTTGAACATGAAGAGGCATCGTGACAACGTGGCTGACCATGATGAACACGAAGCGGTCCCAACCAGTTGGGATGGTCTTGTATAGGATAAGGTAGCCGAACCAATACCAGAAGAACACCTGCCCGACACACTCGAGCCATCTCGTCCACCATGCAGGTCCCTTTCTAGGCCCCTGCCCAAGAATCAGGAACTTCCATGACTGAACGTAGAGGTTGAAGCGACCGAAGCAGAGAATCGGATAGTATGAATAAGCCTGATACGGAATAAGAAACTTGGCGACAGCATCAAAAGGCATGAGCCTCTCGTGGTACGTCGATCTCAAGGACTCCAAGAATCTGTGCGAGATCGCAAAGATTGGCATATGTTGATTATCCGGGTCGTGCTCTGGATGGTTCGTGACGATGTGGTGCACGTTATGAGTTCGCTTCCACCACCCGAGTGACAGACCACCTAGAAAGTCAGCTATTATAATGCCGATGGTTGTATCGATCGTGAAGTTATGGGTTAGGCCCATGTGGCCGGTATCGTGAGCTGAAAAGACAAGCTGGTGCCAGAAGAAGCCTAAAAACATCCCACCAGTGCCATACCAGCCATACTTGAGACAGACAAGCATCATGACGAAGAACAGGGTATATCGTATGCATTCGATGAAATAGGCCATATAATTGCAGTCGAAAAGCCCTTCCTCTCGTATTCGTTGGCCCAGAATCTTATACTTGCGCACGATTTCGTCTTGTGTGTCAGCATCCAGAGGCGGGTAAATTGCAGTGTCGATGTCCAGAAGTTCTTTTGTTATGGCATTCAGATAAGCCATATCTTCATTGTTCTCACTCTCCTCGATCGAAGAGAGCGACGATACTGACGCGGACCGTTCCACGTCTCCATGACCTCTTCGTCGCGTTGTAGGCTTATCCGAATCGAATATGGGGGAGGCTGCTCGCGAACTATCGCTTGCATCAGGTTGGTCTTGGATCTCCGGCTTGTCGCACATGCCCTCGATATATCGACGGAATGTCCCCCCGTGGAATGGGGGTAGGAAGTTTTTCCATCGGCCCTCAATCCGCCCAATCTGGTATCTCGACATCATGACCCGTGTTTCGGCCGAGTGGACGCTGTGAAGAGTGCATCAGGACGAGGCAATCATTCTTCAGAGTAAGGAGTCCGAAGCTTACGAATTGACCTCATCTGTGGCATCTCGGCCGACCATATGCAGGATTGCTTTATCACCGCCCGGATGATAATCCATCCATGCATCGATCTTGAGAACCTTCTGGTCCACGATGATGATCTTCCTGCCATCTGCAATCAAGCCTTCGATCTGACGTCTCGAATATAACGTCTCCTTCCGCGCCGCAGCTTTGCTCTTTGCACCGATGGACATTTTTGATTGGTAGAGCAAGGTACGTATGCAGAGAAGTACGGCAGAGTAGGCAGTGTTCGTGTATGCCTGGACAGGCTTTCGTATGCAGAGTATTCAAATCATTGTTTCTTCGGATGACAGCTGTGGAATTGGAGTTGAAAAGATGCTAGGGGGCAGATGAGAGGTGAGAGAGAGGTGAGAGGTGAGAGGTGAGAGGTGAGCTGCAGATAGAGGAAACAGCGAGGGCGGGCGGGTACGTTGAACAATCGGGAATCAGGAGTTTGGGCTGGGTAGAGGTACACACAGTACATATATGATTATCATGATATACTCCGGAAAGCAGATATGATATGTATATATATGTACTCTAGTCGGTACTTCGTAGTTTGTACTGTATAAATAATATAAATAAGAGATAATAAATAATAGATAATAAATAATAAATAATAAATAATAAATATTGGGTGGAGAGGTGGAGAGGTGGAATGGTGGAATGGTTCCTGGCACCACATCAACACGCGGCGGGGGCGGAGTTCTGAGGAGCTGTTTATTCCGTTCTCCGTATTTATTGATCGTCCAATGGCATCCATCCAAAAATAGCAAGGGACTCAGGACCTCGCGTCCCCTTGAGCGCCAAGAGCGAAGTGCCAAACGTGAACAACGTGACCCTCAACATCAATGCCTCGGTGCTTAAGCTTTTCACGTGTTATCTGCCTTCTCGGCATTTATTGATATCTATTTATTAATATCTACCTTAGCTAGGTATTTATTAATTTATTAATTTATTAACATCAAAGCCAGTCACGGTTTGATATACCCCTTTCTTTCTTTCTTTCGTACTTTCGTACTTTCGTACTTTCGTACTTTCGTACTTTCGTACTTTCGTACAAGAAGACTTGATGCAAAAGTTGTTCGATTTATATCACATCATTTAATGACGCTTGGCCCTGCCTCGATCGTAAGTGGAGTTCCACAGAACTCTTCTCCTTCTCCTTTCCTCCGGTAAAGGTCCTTCTTCCACTGTTCTGCATGCATACTGACATGACTGTCAGAACCTTGGTGAGCGTTTCTGTCTCCCTTCGAAGGCCTCGAGCTCCGATCCCAGAACTTGTGAGATCTCGTATATGCAATTCTGTCCGCCTCATCTTCGATGTCTGCTGCAGTTCTCGTGAAGCGTGACCTCGGCGCTCGCTGACCGCTGTTCGCCTATGTCCTGTGTAATTCTCGAGGTTTGCTTGCTTTTCCAATCATTTCGTAGCTGTGTGCTTCGACGAAACATCCTCGCAAGTGAGCCGTCTGGCAGACATCGACTGAAAGCACTCCTCTCGGGCAATCGTCGATGTAGGTCCTGCTGTTTCTCTTGACCCTCAGGGCGAAGTCATCTCCTGGTGCGTTCCTTATCCGCCACCTTTTCTGCTGTCCTCAACGCTGTATCAGCCCGGTGAATAATGAGGCCATTCCTAGCACACCTGAGTTATGCGATCGGCTTTGCTGCGAAGATGTCTGCAAACGCACCCTAAATTTACCACTGCTGGGAATACACTGCAGCACGGTGTAACACTTTAGCTTCTGTGGCTAAGGCAGCATAAGATGGCGATACAGCAAGCGCTGGTAGTTGAACCTCAATATCTATATAAGGCCAGCCTCCGGCACTCCAAGCACCACCCGAACTTCCTTTCAGGCTCTGGACGACCCGTGGCACAGACCAGTCCTTCGAGCATCTTTCATTCTCTCTGAGCCTGTCTTCTGTGCTGTCTCCTCCGCCGTGACAAAATCATCCAGAACAGCACAATGAATGTAATGAGCCCACGATACCCACCGTATCCTCTCTCGCGCGCTCTCATCGACCCTCGATATCCTGCTTCTCGCGCCCTCGAACCATATGGCGGCAGCCGCTACGCCCTCGAACCACCTCTGCCTAGAAGTCGGACCTATGTCAACTGTGCCTGTGGCGCCGGTATTTCTCCTCGAGGCGAACACTTGTGCCGGACATGCCTTCTCACAACACATGCCGCAAATCAAGTTCTCAACATTCGCGGTGGCGACCACTGCGATTGCCCGGCGTGCGACCTTGCCGGACTGGACGATGACCGAGACATGGGGACTTGATAGACCGAGGCGGTTACTATGTTGGAGGGTAAGCAATAACCATCTCGTGTGATATCTATCTGGTGGGATCTAAGGATCTAATCCGAGTTGTTGACATAGAGGTGATATTTGCCGCTCATGTGGACGAAGAAACTGTCCATTAGACTGTCGGAATCGCGGGCCCATTGCAGGACGGACCTACCCAGGTCAATATACATATATACGACGCGATGGCCGGCCGTTGATTGCTCCGCGCTCATACAGTTGGCGCTAACAATTGTGGAGGAGCTACACAGTAATATTGTTAATGTCTTCGATTTTATGTGATCACACCATAACTTGTTGCTCTTCGTTTTGTTGCTCTTCTGTTCTGGTATCGGGTCTATCACATGGTTCTGGCCTGCGGGGTTCTCGCAGGAATCACGACCGTAAGCCCCGCAATGGCCAGCACGGTGGCTTCCAGTTATGTCTGAATGATACACTCGGAGTCGCTGTTTCCGGTCAACACGAGTCGGGCATTAGGATAGTTTGTCGCCTCGTTAGGTCCCACAAAGGGGTTTTCTTGCGGACATGAAGCTGGGCGTGATGGACAGTTTCATCTCGGAAGATTTCAAATCCAATAGTAATTGGAGATTGGAATTGTATCAACAGAATTATCTAGGTATTAAATTTTGTTCTCGTGGGCCATCATGATATGCCGCCCTTACAAAAATGCAACCTATTGTACATAATGGTCAGCGACCCGTCCCTTATGCATCCGTCCTGTACCAATTACCCCCTCGTCCCACCCCAGATCTGCACATCACCTCCACCCACCTGACATCTGCCGTTTAAAAGTGGATGGCCTTGCCATGGGTGGCCATTGCCGCCTCCTTGAATGCTTCTGAAAGAGTCGGGTGTGCATGGCATGTCCTGGCGACGTCCTCGCTCGACGCACCGTACTCCAGAGCCAATGTACCCTCTGCAATCATCTCACCTGCAACGGCACCAATGATGTGGACGCCGAGAATGCGATCGGTCTCAGCATCTGCAAGAATCTTGACCAGGCCATCAGTGTCAAGGTTGGTCTTCGCTCTAGAATTAGCGGCGAATGGGAAGGTGCCCGTATTGTACTTCACGCCCGCAGCCTTGAGTTCCTGCTCGTTCTGTCCTACCCATGCAACCTCGGGATGGGTGTACATGACGGATGGGATGGCGCCGTAGTTCACGTGTCCATAGCCCTTCTTGATCCACTCAATGGCTGCGACGCCCTCTTCCTCAGCCTTGTGTGCAAGCATAGGCCCGAAGGTAGCATCGCCGATGGCGCGGATATGAGGGAACTTCGTGCGAAATTCGGAGTCGATGATAATACGCCCCCTGTCATCGGTCTCAACGCCGATGTTCTCAAGGCCAAGTCCGACGGTATATGGTCTGCGTCCGATAGCGACGAGGACAACATCTGCAGAGAGCTTTACGCCTCACGTCAGCACACATCCAAACACTTTTGGAAATCGATCCACTCACCTCCTCAGCCTTTCCTCCCTTTGCAGCTTCAACATTGAGCTTGATCTTGTCTCCGGAAGCATCACCTCCCGTCACCTTGGTGTTGAGCTTGAAGTCAATACCCTGCTTCTTCAGGATCTTCTGCGCCTGCTTGGAGATCTCCGCATCCATTCCTGGTCCACCGATCTGTCCAAGGAACTCAACAACGGTAACCTTTGAGCCTAATCTTGACCACACGGATCCCATCTCAAGACCGATGATACCGCCGCCGATGACGACCATGCTCTCCGGGACCTTCTCCAATGCAATGGCGCCAGTGCTGGTAATGATTCTCTTCTCATCGACCTCAAGTCCGGGGAAAGGAGTTGCCTCACTGCCAGTCGCGAGAATAATGTTCTTGCCAGTGTATGTCGCCTCTCCACCCTCAATAAGATTGACCTTAACTTCGTGCTCGCCAGTAAGTGTTGCGGTACCCTTGACGTAGTTGACACCGTTCTTCTTGAACAGGAACTCGACACCCTTGGTGAGGCCAGAAACAGCGGTATCTTTCGACTTCATCAATTGGTCGAGATTAAGCTTGACGTCGCCAACCTCAATGCCGCGTTCCTTGGTGTCGTGGAGGATCTGATGGTATAGATGGGAGTTGTTGAGGAGAGCTTTCGATGGGATACAGCCAACGTTGAGACATGTGCCGCCCAATACTCCGCGCTTCTCGATACATGTGACCTAGTTGACCATGAGCGCTTGATTGCACGACTTGATATTGATGGTAGGCTTCATACCTTCAAGCCCTCCTGTCCAGCCTTGATGGCAGCGACATATCCGGCGACTCCGCCGCCAATAATGACAACATCCTGCTCCTCTGCACAGTATCAGTATAATGCCAGAGCATATCCGTGATTTGATATTCACTGACCAGTTTCTGTGGCATACGATCGCCTTGATGATCTCGCAATGGCTGAAGGGCCAACTGTTGGGAGGCTAGTCCACCAGAGCTGTCAGTATGGACGTCGGACAAATTCTGGGACAACGTCACACGTACGAAGACTGCTTGAAAGCAGACCTCAAGGTCGCCTTAGGAGCGAGAAGACTACGGAACATTGTGTGTGTATAGGACAGTGGCGATGCTAGAAAGCAAATGGTTCAATCACTGACAAGTTGGAGCTGGGATTGGAACTGGAATTGGAGCTCGAATTGGAGCTGGAATAATATCCTTGGAATTGCTTTGGATCGGTTACGCACGGTCCGGAGTACATACACCGGAACCGGAACGAAATGAGCCACGACAACGATGATAAACCGATAAATCCTTCCGAAAAGTCATCCATCAACTACGCTTCCGAGATGTTACTCTATGTACAAGACAGTAGGTGCCTTGTGTATATACTTGGGAAGATATTGATGTCTAATTGTTTAATTGTCTATTCGAATATATGTGGCTTCTATCACTCGGACCGACAAAATTTGCTTTGTAAGTTGCACTTCATGGCCACTATATCCGCGACACCACCAGAGTGTAGCCCGCCGGGCCAAAATTCGACTTAAACCGTAATGACAGCCACTCCGGGTCTTATAAATACAGCTATACATATATAGCTTTCAAAATCTCACACAGCATCGGCTGTTGCCAGGGCTTGAAGCGTTTCCGTTGCAATCTTGCAAGCCCACTTGATTGTTGCCTTCTCAGCCTTGTCACCTGCGATATCTGTCTTGCGTATCACCTTTTTGATGAAGTATTGGAGGCCAGCCGTCATCGCCGGCGCATCCTTGACCCTCAACATGAGGTTGACAATCGTCGTCTCATCACGCTTCGAACCTGCCTGTCTCTGTGACTGCAGGAACATTGTGATAAATAATACTTCCACGAATGTCTTCGTCTTGGGTTGCAGGTAGGTCAAGTTCAGGTTCTTCAAGACCGTGATTGTCAGACCGCCATCGGCAATCAGCGAGCCGAACATCTTTGCCAGGTTGACGATATGTCTGGTAGATAAAGCGTCCTCATCATCCTCATCTAGCACATCCTCTTCCTCGTCGCCTTCTCCCATATTCTTAAACAAATCCCAAAGACTGAATTGGAAAGCCATCTTAAGCTTTCGATCACCACAAAGCTTCTTTGCGATGAGGGTATAGAAAGGATTATAGCTCGCCTCAGCACTTGAACAGTGAATAAGAACCTTTGGTATCTCAAGTTCCTGTACTTTCTTGAGCCTCAACTTATTCAGCTTCATGTACGCGTCCTGAAAGTCGGAAGCAGACATAATGGTTATGAAGATAGCTCGCCGAATATCTGTGTTCATCCGTTGCTCTCTTGCAAGTTGTCCCAGATCAGATATCCCAGCATCACGGGCAATATCATCCGGAAGAGCATCCTTTGGTGGTCCGACAAGTTTGGATGACCTTTCATCATCCGCAGGTTCATTCCCGGCCCAGCTAGCACCCACGAGCCACCATTTTCCTTTCTTGTCAGATTCTTGAATATCCTTCAATCCAATTCGCAAAGGTTCAGTACCCTTCAAACTTCTTGTATTGAGAGTGCCTAATGTCTTCTTCATCCTGATAGTATGCTCAGAAACGACTGCTGAAGCAGCCGCCCCCGTCTTCATCTTATTGTTCTTCAAGTCATTGATGGTCTCAATCATGAACTTTGTCCTGACAGACATATTTGCCTCGCCAACCTTTTCAACTGCAGGTCGAAGCATATTGACGATATCCTTGAGTGACGATGGATCATCCTGGCGCAGCTGAGGTCCAGATGCGCGAATCATCTTCAGTAGCAATTCTGCATTCAGTTCTGATAGTGTGCCTAGGAACATGCGGATGTAGTCGAACATAAGGTTACTTCCCACAACCTGGAAATTGTACAACTCCGACAGCAGAGTAATCAAATTCGAAGTCTCTTTGCTGCTGTCAGATGCAGCCGCAGCAGGGCCATGATTTCCAGTCTTGATTGCATTGGCGTACTGCTCCTCGAAGAGCTCCACGATTCGTTGTATGACCTGTGCGCCAAAATCCGTACCAATGATCTTGTAAACCGCAGCGATGAATCCAGCAGGCAGAATGATAAGAGTATCCGGCAAGGCAGTCGGTTCACAAATAGACGTCAATAGCAAATCGACAAGAATCGACGTAACATGCTGCCTTGCATTATCGCGGTATAACTTCTCAACATCTCCGAGGATTGAAATGAGGTTTGCTTCTGTGAGTCGATTGACAAGACCCTGTGTTTGCCTTCGGAGGCGCACAAGATGTTCTGAATCTGACGCGGCTGGCTTTCGCAAAGACGGGGGGATATATTTTGCTGGCGACGCAGATCCTGACACATTCGGGGCAACGTATGGATTTTCCCTGACCTTCTTCTCGGGTTGAGGCTCGTCTTCTGAGGCATCAGAGTCGAAGCCTCCAAAATCGTCCTCTTCCTCCTCATCCATTTCCCCATCCGTGTTCTTTTCATCATCAGAACCAGAGCCATTGCCTTCATCGTCGTCAGAAAACTCGTCTGAACCCATAGACAGGCCAGATTCGACGCTCTCGTCGAAGCTGTCGCCTATATCCTCATCATCAAAATCCTCTTCGTCATCCTCACTTTCCCCCTCCAGCTCTTGTTCCCTGTTCTGCCTTGCCTTCTTTCTCTTCTGCTCTAGCCAATCACTCTCTTCCGCCTTCCTCTTTTTCCTGTCTGAAAGATCATCATCGCCAGTGCCAACCAACTCGTCAATACCAGCGAGGAGCTCATCCAAGCCATCGTCCTTGAATGCCTGTGGCAGGTCCTTCTTGCTCTTGATGCCCAACTTCCTCTCCAAAGCCGCGATCTCCTCGTCATCCTCCGCCAACTTATCCTGCACCGCTCTTGAAATCCTCCTGGGTGGCGGAGATGGCGATCTTACATCTCTCGTGGCTGGAATGTGCTTGTCTCCCTGCCTCGTAGTTTTCAATATAGATTTCGGCCTTGGTTTCGCTTCTTCTTGTCGGCGCTCTTCCTCTTCGGCGGCTGCTTTGGATGGCTTTGGCCGGGAAATTGGCCCTTCATTCCTCACCGGCGAGGAACTCGGCTCTGGAGCTTGCAAATGCTGAATCTTCGGTCTCTTCGAAGGCGGCGGTCCAGCCCTCAATTGCTTCTTCTGCGCTCTCTCCGCCTTGCGCCTGTCCTTGCGATCCACCACCCTCTGCCCTTTGCGATGTCCCAGGACAGCATCTAAAGCCAGACGTTAGCGCCATTCCTCAGATATAAGTTGAGCAAGCATACGCACCCTTGCCTCCGAGTTCATCAACCAGAGCCGCCGGTAACTTCAATTTACTCTTGGTAGGCTTCATAATTGTTGTTGTGATGGTTCCGAAGAAATTTGGCAAGGCGCCGCGAAAATCGACGAGGCTGAGCGAGGTCACCAAAAATGTGGGGAAATAGCCGTGCACCTGCCCGCTGTCCACACGGCAAATACAAGCATCTAGAACCCCACCCCACTGAGAGACGGAGAGGAGCACCGTCGCAAGTCAATCACCATGACGGCGCCCCTGAGTAACGACGAGGTGATTTTGACATTCCATTATGTGTATATGATATAGCTGATGAGATCGTGATCTAGTTCTTCGTCAGATTGTCGGAGTTGTTCGACGAGAGCAGGAAGAAGGATCATGGATCTGTCTTCTTGACGCAGAAGCGCTGTATGATTCCCTTTCTCTTCTGCACACTCTTGTCGTCCTCTATAACATAGAATGCTAATATCTTCATAGTAACCTATAACGCTCCCTCAGACACCTTTCCCGAGCCCGCCGAGTCAAAACTGTTTCCAGACTTGGAATCCACACAACCACTCTCCCTCCTCATCCGCGCCACAAACGGCAAGCACAAGTCCAAAGCCAAGCTCTCAACGATCGTCACGGCCGACTCATTAGAGACCTTCTTCACGAGATATGCGGAGGTATGTAAGACGGGGATGTCGGGGTTGAAGAAGAGAGATAGGAGTAAGGCGAAAGCTAGGCAGAAGGCGAAGAAGAAGGCTGCTCCGGTCGGCGAGGAGAAAAAGTGAGCTTATGACATACAAGGAGTAGTCTTAAATGGGATGGGTATAAAGGGAATGGAGTTTGAAAGCGTATCAAGTCAATAAAAAAGCTTGGAAGATGACCTTCCAGAGTGTATATGTTCGTTATATTCAATGTGAACTGCTATGCTATGGTCATGCACTATGTACATATGTACAATACATGTGCGATCATAATATGAACAGTAAAGATGCTTGAAATCTCCGATTCCTTCAACGCCCGTTTCCTCTATGCTCTATTCTTCCGGACAACGTCCTTCACAGCATCGACTGAGTCACTCATCCCCCATTTCCCATTCGTGGCTGACTGCGAAATTAGTTGTGCTTATGACACTCCGAGTGCATCCATTCTGATTTTACTTTGGTGGATTACTCTCCGAGTGCTGAAAATTCCAATCTCCATAGAAATCGAAGCTTCCTTCGTCCAGAGTGTTCCAGTTCACATTAGGAGGATCTGATGCCAACTGATCATTCTGCCACCCGGCATCCGAGAATCCGAGGGTGCCTCCTGGAGCATTGGAAGGCGGCTGCAGAAGTTGAATTCCGCTCTGTGGATTCCCCCCCCAACGTTGTGGACCATTGCCTGAGGAGTTTCCCTCTTGTGCGAAAGAAGCGACCTCAACTTGAGGATTTGTGACCCCTGAGGCTGCTTCCGTCGAAGGAAATGGAACCGGCGTCTCCCAAAATGAAGATCCAAACGGGTATGATGCGTCAGCATCAATGTTACTTTCGGAAGTGGTTCCAACTCCCATATGGGTAGCCTGCCTTTCGTCAGCGTAATGCAATAAGCAGCCCCTCTCAGTGTCAATTGTCGGAGTCTCGGAAGACCTATTGCTATAATTTGGCGTCTTCATTAGTGAATTGGCACTCGTTCCATTCCTGTCGTTCGTAGTATGTGCAATTCTTCCAGAAACGACCTTATCCAGCTTAGGATTCTCAGAGCTCGTTGTCGTATCCATAGATCTTCGTCTTTCTCTCACTCTTCCATAAAGCTGCCTAGCAGCTGTTCTCCGTTGCCCCTGATCTCTGTCCGACGCCTTCTTCAAACACTCTTGACAAACCCCGTCGTTCACTTCTTCGACTCCACCGCCGATGAACATGCAGAAGTAGGGTCGGCAGTGTGCTCCAGGGACAAGAGACTCGCAAAAAGAGGGATTCTTTGTGAAGAGCCACTTTTCGCGGTTGCAGCAGGGGAAGCGTAGACGCTTGATCTCGCACATTTCAGTTGGCGATAGATGTATGAGGAAATGCTGAGGTTGGTTGGTGATCTGGAAAGGGTATGGCACGGAAAGTGCGTTTGAGATGTAGTAATCGGTGGGACCCTGTCGTATGTGTTGCTCTCTGTATTGGCGATATCGATGTACTACTATGTAGGCTGTATGTAAATCGAAGAGAAGATTGGTACAATAGTATTGTTCTCGAAGGTGTGATAGTGGTAATGGTGATGCATAAAGAGCGAACTTTTCCCAACCTCAGGACATCGAAAGTGTATTTATAAACCTATCATGGATGATTCACAGCGATGTATGGCATATGCGTTTGTGAATCGTGCGACATTGAATAATCGCTGTTTGGCTGACTGTTCCCCAGGAGATGCTAATCATGGACAATGTCGACGAGAAACGTGGAGAGAACTGTGATTAAAGCCAACCAAATACACTGGCGATAGACTTGCTAATCTTGAATCAAAGTACTCACAGACATTACCTTTGAGTAGATTAGTAGCTGTTAGTGAGACACATCATCCATTTCCAAGGTCACTGGACCACAACTGAAGACATTCACCATCACTGAACCCGCCCCTTGCTGACACTTGACTTCCATTTAGTTCATGTAAATCTAATAGCCAGACTGCGCAATTTGAGACTTCCAGATGAGGCATGAAAACTTTTGCAAAGCAACGAAAAACGAACGATTATGAGCTTCTCTCCGCCCCCTCCTCCATAACGTAACAACTTTCACCTAAAGTACCGAGTGATGCGATGCAAAACCAACGAAAAAATGTCTTGAATCCCAAACGTAGTCGTTCCGGCCATGGTCCAACCTCGATGTATATATGTTGAATCATGTCTCCGATAACGCTGGCCTTACACACTTCTCTTACATAATCTGGTCCTGGGTCAAGCCAGTTGCCTCGGTGTCCATAGCATCTCCGCTTCCTGGAATTTGGTACTTGACGAAACTTAGACCGAGGGGACGACCGCCATATTGATAGCCAGAGAACTTGGAAATGGCAGTATCGGCGTTGTCAGCAGTGTCGAAGCGGACGACACCAGTGCCACGCGAACGGCCATTTGGCTCGTATTGGATCTCGGCCTGCTCCACTTTGCCGATGGTTGTGAATAGCTCAACGAGATCCTCGTTGCTGGTTGACCATGGCAGCTACGGACGTTGTCAGTAAATTGAGCAAGCAGGGACCGTCAAACTACTTACGTTGCGAACATAGATGATCTCGCTTCTCTCAGTGCCAGCCGTGGCAAAGTCGGTGAATGGATTAGGAGGAGCAGACGGGCCAGCACCGCCGTCGAAGCCACCGCCTGGAGCTCCACCGTAGCCGCCACCAAAGCCTCCACGGCCGCCAAAGCCACCGCCAAAGCCGCCACGGCCGACGAAGCCGGGTCCTCCACGGCCACCAAAGCCCGCACCGAAGCCTCCTCTGGCACCACCAAACCCACCGCGAGGTGGGAAGTTGCCCGCGAAACGATCCTCACGGACCTCTAGTGGGCGGCCTTGCCAATCATATCCATTGAATTGTTGGATAGCATTGCGGGCATCGTTCGGCGACTCAAAAGCGACGATTCCGGAACCCTTTGGACGTCCATCTGGGCCAATGTGAACGTCGGCGCGGATGACAGCACCCTCGCGAGCTACAAGCAGCAACGTCAGTGTCACCATTAAAGAAGAGGAAGATCTACGTCAGCAATGTCAAAGAATCATACCTGCTTGACGGAAGAGATCCTTCAGATCTTGCCAGCCTACTGTGTAAGGAAGCTATCACAATGAAGTCAACGGATTTGCCCCAACACAAGTCGACCAAAGAAACAGGAGTCTTTCAGGAGACAAACGTTGTTAACATAGATCTGACGACCGCCACCTCCGGCACCACCCATTGGTGGGGCTCCAAAGTTGCCACCAAAGCCACCACGTGGGCCACCGTCAAATCCGCCGCGGCCTCCCGGTGGAGGGGCTGTAAAACGAGGTTCGGCCTCACGGTCCTTGCACATTCCATCAGCCTCAATGCAAGCTCAATGCAAGCCCAACCCCCAAGGGGCACGGGGATGTGAATGATGCTTACTTCGCGAACGTAGATGAGCCTCCCCATCAGGTTCTGGTTGCTGAGCGTGTTGACGGCTTGTTGCGCCTGCTCCCTTGTAGCATATTCCACAATACTATGAGGATGGTGTCAGCATGCAGCGCTTGACCGCAGCCTTGGAGGAAGATGGTCTTACCCGCATCCCTACATAACCCGCGGACAAAAGTCCCACCCGTCAATCCAACATTCCTTCAATAACCAAGAGAAAAGAAAAGACCAGAAAACCAGCCACAGCTATGTGTAGGCGCCCACCTTCGACATTCCATTTGGAAGTAGCAAGACATCGGCAAAGAGTACTTCTCCAGCTGCGAACCAAAGCCCATTAGCCCTGTCTCCATCATCGTTTCGAATGCCAGCACCCATGCACTAACCCTGTCTCATGAAATCTTTGAGGTGATGCCACTTCACGTCGTATGACAGATTGCCGACGTAGACACGACGGTCCTGCTGGGACGACTCGCGGATGGTCGACATCATCTGTTCCTTTGCCGCAGCGCGTTCCTCGAAGGATCTCTGGGGAGCACCACCGTACGCCGAACCACCAGAGCCACCAGCACCGACACCTCCGCCGTTCATGGGTGTGCGGGATCTGCGATCGGTTCTGCGATAGTCGTCACGGCTCCGAGAGCGGCTGCGTGGGGAGTAGGAGCGGCGGCGAGCGGAACGGCCTGGGCTTCTGGATCGACCCCGACGAGGCGAGCGGGATCTCTCACGCTGCTGCTGGGGCTGCTGCTGCTGCTGCTGCTGCGATCGGTAAGTATCTGACTGAAGCATCAAGCACAGCAGGCAGAGAAGACGCAGATGCAGACGCAGACGCAAATGGAAGGTCGTGCAGAAGATGAAGGAAAGGTGAAAAGAAGATGAGGTCTGTGTCAAAGCCAACTTTGGTATAAAGCACAAGGCATGGATGGGATGGGATATCCGTGGGGCTTGATGTCATGCCACAGCCACGTTTGCGGTTTGCGCAGATGGCGTTCAGGAAGTAGTATGGGTAGGTAGGTAGGTAGGGAGGGAGGGAGGTATGAAGAGCAAATGCCTGGTGCTAGTGTAGGGCTGATGACTTAAGCGCAGTAGCACCGATGCCGATGGGTTGCGCTGAGATGAGGGGGAGGGGATGTGGATGAGGGAGGGGATGAGGATGAGGATGAGGATGAGGGTGATGAGGATTGGATTCGATCTTGCACTCACTGGACGATAGGTATCTCCGGTGTCAGCTAGAAGAGAGGAGGAAAGTTAGCGAATCTGGAAGAAGTAAGGATAGACCTTAAGGATGAAGAAGAAGAAGAAGAAGAGGAAGAAGAGGAAGAAGAAGAAGAAGAAGAGGAAGAAGGAACAACGAAGAGAGATTGGCGGGATGAGATTCTTGAATCTCGATGGTCCCGCGAGTGAATAAGCTAGGTAACGGTGGTGACGGTGGTGGTGGTGGTAGTGGTGGTGGGGAGGGGGAGGGGAGACTGTTGGGTGACATGACAGGAGAGGAGAGCGAGATGAGTGACATACCCATGATGATATAACGCAAGTATAAAGGTCGAGTCTTGTCTTAAGCACGACTTCAGGCTCCGAATGCTGCGAGACCTTTCGAGGCGAGATGGCTGCAGGAAGATGGAGGCTAGGGATGTATGTATGTGTGTGAGTGTGTGTGCGAGTGCGTGCGTGTGCTCTCGAATTTTTCTTCGCTGGCGATGGATGCGCTGCACAAGGATGTGTACAGCAAGCAAGTGTGCGAGAGGAAGAGTTTCGCGGCAGGATGGAGGATGTAGGATGTAGGATGTAGGATGTAGAATGTAGAATGTAGGGTGGAGGATGGAGGATGGAGGATGGCGGTTGGCGGATAGAGCACGAATGAGAGGCTGGCTCTGGGATTATTCGAGTATTCGAGTGAGCGTTGGGTCGAGAAGTAAGACTCAGTCGGGACGACGCGACAAGCTATCGGCAAATGACGAGGAAGGAGGGTTCCGCCTTGTTCGGAGCGGATGATAGATGCGGATCGGATTGGTCGAGGAATCGATACAACGGTATGTATGTATGTATGTAGTATATACGGAGTATGTATGTAGTACCAAGGATGGATATGTATGTGTGTAAGGATGGTGGATGTCTCTTTCCACGATTCACGATGCGATGCGATGCGATGCGAGGCGATGCGAGGAATGATTGATTGATTGATGGCGTTGGATGTTGGCAGGTACATATGTAGGTAGCCATGTACCCACCTAGTAATGTGTACCTAGGTAGTAATGTAGTATTTGACGTTTGACGCGGTCCGCCTCACGCTATGACTCGGGCAGAGAGAGCAGGTAGTAGGACCTATACCTACTCCATACTCCATACTCCATACTCCATACATAGTCCATTCCGTGCATACTTCGTACATACTTATGCAGCCAAACGCATACATACATGGATAATGGGTACTTGGACTTGCGTGAAATGGTTGGATCAGATCAGATCAGATCAGGAAGATATGCAGGGCAAGGCAGGGCAGAGAGAGTAAGGGTGAAGATTGACATTTCAGAGTGCAATATATACGCATAGTTCGTTTCTACTTAAGCACTGTACGTAGCTAGGTACCTAGGAGGTAAGTATACGACATATATATATATATTATATATATATATTATATATCCATAGAGACATATATGACAATACAACGCGTGTGCAAATTCCCTTTGCTTGGTTCCTTGCGTGTCGTGTCAGAGTACAGTACATACAGTAAGTAGTATCTACAGTATCTACAGCATACCTGCATGTGAGAGAATACAGTACAGGGTAAGATGCAGTGGTACGTAGTATGGAGAGATTCTATTAGAAACTCTACATCTGGTGTGCATATCCATCTCACGCACTGTACATACAGTAGAGTACGAAGTACATAGGTGTGTAGTAATTACTCTGCTTAGATGTACGGAATACCTAATGCATCCTAGGCAGTCACCATCACCATCACCATCACCATCACCATCACCACCACCATCACCATCACCTACCGAGTAGTGGAGTAGGAGTAGTCGAGTAGTAGTCGTCGCTCACCGGCCGGCGCTTGCTTTCCGTCCACATCCAATCGAGCGCATTCTGGCAAGCCATGGCTGGAGGAAGAGAAATTATTCCCTCACATCCATTCATTCATTCATCCTTTCAGATTGAATAGAGGCAGGTAGGTAGGTGTCGGACGGACAATCCATTCCCCGAATCCCGCAGTCCAACGTTCCCCCGAGATAAACCCGCAAAAGCCCTCTCGGAGGGTCCAATCCATACCTACCTCTCTCCCACTCTCCTTTTCTCCCTCTCTCCCTCGATATCTCCTCCCTAAGGCCTCACTCACCCATCATGGCCACAACAACGCGTCTCCTCCGACTACGCCCCGCCGCCTCCCTCCTCACGGCCCTCCCCCGCCAATCCCAAGCCACATACCACTCCTACAACCATCCACCCCCTCCCGGCCCCTTCAACGCCGTCGAGACGACCATCCTCGCCGCCGCCCTCCCCCACCTGCCCTTGCACGGCTTCACACTCACCTCCCTCTCCCTCGGCGCCAAAGCCGCCGGCTACCTCGACGCCTCCACGAACCTCTTCCCCGCCGGCGCCTTCAGCCTCGTGCACTACCACCTCTACACCCAGCGCCTCGCCCTCCAGTCGCACACCGCCATCATCAACCCGCCCCTCGACCCCGACTCCAAGACAAGGCCCCGAGGTGTCGGCGCGAAGGTCAAGGCGCTGACCTGGGCGCGCCTCCGCGCCAACGAGCCCCTCATCCACCGCCTCCCCGAGGCCCTCGCCCTCATGTCGCTCGCCGGCAACATCCCCACCTCGCTGCGCGAGCTCTCAAAGCTGTCCGATGAAATCTGGTTCCTCGCCGGCGACACGGCTGTCGATAGCAGCTGGTACACGAAGAGGGCGAGTTTGGCCGCAATTTATGCGAGCGCAGAGCTCTTTATGACGACCGACACGAGCGACGGCTTTACCGAGACCAGGCAGTTTCTCGACAGGAGGTTTGAGGATAGCAGGGCCTTGGGGGAGGCGGTGGGCGGTGTGAGGGAGTGGGTCGGCTTTACGGCCGGCGCCGCCGTGAATGTGCTGCGGAGTAAGGGGGTCAGGATATGAGGGATCTGAAGCAGGAAGGAAGGGAGCATGTGTGTGTAAGATGGGACTGTCGTGACACGAAAGGGTTTATTTTCTTTAGAGGGATGATAGATGTGATATTGTGATATCACAGCTGTGTAAGATCTAGAGAAGGTTGACGAAGCATGGCCAGGAAAAGCCCTGCGAGCAATTGTATCATAATGACTATATAATAGCGCCCCTGCGCCTTTTTTACGCCACGACGCCAGACCAATACCCCGAGCCCAAGTCGCCGTATCTGATATCGGAAACCAGTGCTGTACAGTAGAGACTCGATCATGGAAGATCCGAGGGGTGTCATATATGTGTAGAGTTTATTCGAGAAGCGAAGGTCATCTAGTCGTGGTCGGCATGAGAGAACTGTGACTGGGGGGTTCAAGCTCTGGCCAGAACATCGTCAAGCGTACGCTGACGCGGATCAGACATTCTGCATCGAGTTATTAGCATCCATCCTTTCGAGGCGAGGCAAAGAATGGGTCCGAGTAAACGAAGGATGACTTCTGGAATCCACTAACCTGATAATTTTGACATCGGGACCATGGTCCACGTCAGCACCAAGAGCATTCGGCGAGATGATAATGAACTGCCTGCCCACCGACCGTCTCGCGGCCCCAACAATCAGATTCGTAGTGATGTCCCGATTCACCTGGTCCATATAGACGTCGAACTCGTCAAGACAACGCAGCGGCGATCCCATGGCCTCCCACACACTCATGAGCATACATATGCTAGAGAAGGATTTCTCTCCGCCACTTAAAGTTGTCGTAGCACGCCCTGCGCCGCTCGTTTTGGTCTCGTCTGGCTCCACCATGATTGTGAGAGTCTTTTGCTTGTGGTCGAGACTGAGCTTTCCGCGAAAACCACGCTCGCTGAGAAGGTATGTGAATTGCATGCGGGCGCTTGCTGAGACATGTCCCTGGAAGGAGCGCCACTTCTCAAGTCGCAGGCAATAACTTTCCTTTAAGAGGTTCAGCAGCTCCTCAAGACCTTGTGTTTGGCGCTCAGCTGTGTCATATGTCGCCTGGGCTTGATGGAACCGCTTATAAATCTCATCATCTGAACCCCCTTGCCTCTTCTGGTGCTTCTCCATTAGATCCAGTAGGTCCTGATATTGTTTCTCCAGCTTTTTGATCGTCACCCCTGGCTCGAGCAAAACCCTATGTGGACAGACCTTTCTAGCTTCTGCCGTGAATTCTGCGACTGTCGCTGCAGTTTTATCGCGAAGGCTCTCTGCTTTCAATTTCGCAGCCTTCAATTCCTCCAGAGAGTCGATGGCGGAGTTCTTCGCCTGTAAGGCAATTTGACGGGCTTGATGAGCCCTTCTCGCTTTGCCCTCGGCCTTCTTGATCAGTGCTTCGTGATCGGCTATGCGTACTTTAACAGCGTCGAGCGCACGCTTTTGCGCAAGAGACAGAGCATTCTGCTTTTCTTTAGCCAGAGCTGCTTGAACGTAACTGCCCTCGTGTTGCTTCATCTCCCCTTGTGCTTCAACTAGATCCTCCTTCAAAGCCTCGAGATGGCCATCTTCCACGTTGTCTTTGTCAAGAGCCTCCTGCAAACGCTCGATCGCGTCTTCTGCTCGTTGAAGCTCCAACTCAGCGTCTCTCTTCACTCTCTTATGCTGTTTTAGCGCTTGTTCCTGTCTTTGCATGGCTTGTCGAAGCTCTCTGCATTTTGACTCGAGAATATTCTCGTCTTGCTTCAGCTGCTTCAACGTTTCCGTCTGATAGGCCAATTGGCTCTCGACGTCGGTTTTCATCCTTGGCTTGCCATCAGGTGGTGCGATGGGTGAAGAGCTGGCATCTGCGCTACCTCCTGCATACCCCAGCCTTATGCCCCATCCTCGTCTGCTATCGTGCAGACAGAAGCACTGCTTCACGTTCCGCGGTCTCGGACCATCGTACATCACTCTCATGGCAGTTTGCCTATCTTCTATCAAAATGGTCTGCTCGATACCCTGATTAATGATGAGCTGTCTTCGAATGAGCTCATTATCAATATGCAATACTCGTAGAACAGTGTCGAATTCTTCGCCAGGTTCATGGCCGTGCAAATCGATCGGATGATTGTTTCCAATAATTATAGGACACCAATCAAGGTTGAGTTGACGCATCATTCCGGACAGACGTTGCTGATCTGCCTTGCTTGTAACGACAAAGCCATTAAGCTGATTGCCTATTGACCTCTCCAATGCGTTGGACCAGACGGGCTTCAGCAGTCTGATATGGAGGCCCATAGGACCAACAGGTTTCTCTCTGAATCCTCGATCATCCCGGATCATGTTCAAAAGTCTCGGGATCTTGGGGTCAAATCCAGCCATTTGCTGCCCAACATCGCGACTTATGGAACTTAGCCGTGACTCACAATTGGCGATTTCTTGTTGTTTTGATTCGAGCGGTTGTCTTGCAGAATTCACCTCTCTCAATGCTCTTTGATAAAGCTCTTGTAAATGAGAGTCATCTGACTTTTCGGCCAGATTTATCCTGGCTTGTGATGCCCGCTCCTGTGCTGCTGTAAGATCTGATACCTTCTGCGCATGGCCACCACCATTTGCATTCTCTATTCGTTGCATCTCGGCCTGAATATCACCTTCGATCTTTTTGACTTTATCTTTTGCAACAGTAAGATGGTCTCGAATTTGTCGATGTTCGCGGTGGATGTTTGCCAGCTCTTGATTGGCAACATCATACTCGTTCTTCGCTTCAAGCTCTTGCTCTCGAAGAGGGGCCATATCATCCACAAACTGCCTGGTGGCTGCATCGGCACGCTCGGCCGCCTCATTGCATCCCTGGTATGCCTGATCTTTTTGGTCAACGTCCTGTTCAGCTTTATCGACATCTCCCTGAGCTTCTTCGACACGCTGCTGATGCTTTGTGAGGTCCATTTCCTCCGCTTCAACCTGACCCCATGCTAACTGGTGCATAAGGCTCTGCTGCGTATTGCGCAAGTTTTTATTTTTATTCACAGTGTCAACCTGCGCTTGTGCTCGGTCAACAGACTTCTTGAGAGATTTGAGTCGTTCTTTTGAATCGTCTATTTTGGTTGTCATGGCGTCGGCAGTCTCAGCCACCAGTCGATAATCGTTGTCAAGCTGTTCTAGTTGAACGCCCTTCAGAAACATTCTGTATTTCTCGCTGGGTGTGGCTGAATTCAAAAACTTTTTCGCAGCATCTTGACTCAAAACGCTCATTGGATTGTCCACCTGCATCTGAAAGTATTCCATCATGTCATCGACGTCGGCTTTCTTGGTTGAAATGAGGCGACCCTGACCACTTTTGATCTTGAATCCACTTGTGCCTGTTTTCGAAAAGTGTCGTTCGATAATGATTGCCGTTCCAAATATATCCGGCTTATAAGCGTCTGTCCCTTGATTCTTCAACTTCACTATCAAAGTGGCTTGCTCTCGACCTTCTTTGATGAAACTCTTGAGGCTGCCTCCGCGATTTGTCGAGCTAGCCTTGGCACCCAGACATATTGTGATTGCAGTGAGAGTAGCACTTTTCCCACTTCCATTCTCTCCTACAATGAAATTAATCAGAGGTCCCAAATGGACATGGAGGTTGTCGTGACACATGAAGTTTATCATTGTGACCTCCTCGACGATTGCATTGTCCGCCGCACGATTTTCGCCAATGATCTTACTCCGAGCGAGAATACGCTGTGTTGCGCGTTCGTCGTAGAGATCTTGCTTCTCAAGATGAACAAAGCCTGCATCGCGGTCAAGGTCATACTGAGTGCTTGGAGGTAAATTTCCAGCAGGTCGACTGGGTGCAACACGTTCTTCCTCGGTATCCGACGGGGATACAGATCTTTCTTCGTGCTCTTCGCGGGGATGGTGAGGCCTTGATGCGCTTGCTATTGGGCCAGATACACGGGTCCGTTTTCGTTGCTAGGAGGCTGTCAGTGGGGAGTCGGGTGAACGTAAAAGCTCAGTCCATGTGATCGAGCCGCACTGATATGACTGACCGAGTCTTGTCGCAAATTTGAGCTTGCGCTGTCTCTCTGCGCGGAAGCAATGTTGTCATCGTCGCCTCCTGTTCTCACACGCTTGATAGGGGCCATGTTGCTCTGGCACGACGGCCAACAGCGCAGACACCCTCTGGATCAGTGTCCCTTAAAGTTGCTTCGAGCTGGTGCGTCTAGGTGCTTTCATAAAATAAAAAAAGTGAGCGAAGTGGTGGTGAAGTTGAGTGCGGACAAGAAAATGTAGATCAATAGGTAAAGGTAATTTTTGGAGTCGCGACTTGATAGAGGTGCTTGGATTTCTGACGCGCTGCGCGAAGCTCCACAATCAGACACATGGGTACATACCTAGGTACCTTAATTGCTTCAGAAGGTGGGCAGTGGACAATCGCTTCCGCTCTCCGCTAATTTTTAGCAGAGAGCGAAAGCGATTGACAGTAGAAGACTATGTACAGAAAGGCCGCCAAAACGCTAAAATATGCGCGATCCGGACTCTCAAGCGCCACCTTATGCCGACGTCGTCTTTCCAGGGTCAAGCACGATCAGCGATCAGTATTATGTCAGTATTATGTAAGCCAGCTTCAAAGAACAAACTATGTACTCCGTAAGGTAGTTAGTTAGGTATCATAATGGAAAATCTTATCTGAGCTTCTCCTTTATCTAAATTTCTCAAAGCAAGCTCATGCGGTCATATTGTTCATTCTACTGATGTGGTGGTATATTGTTTAGTTCTACTCTAGCTATATCTAATATATATCTTCATTTCGCATCTTCTTGATCAGTTCCATGGTAGAGTACCATTTGATTCCAACTTTGACCACCATTATCGTCAATCGTCAATCGTCCCTGACAAACACCCCCTGGCACTGGACGACCCAGCGCCAGCACATGACTGGCAAACACCGCAGAACTGGTCTCCTTTCGAATCGAACCGACGCTCTTTTCCAGCTCTTCATGTCTCACTAGGCTGCCTCTGCAGCCTTCAAGGCCTCTTCAAATACTTCTTTCAGATGAGCAGTTTCCTCCAGCCCAACACTAACACGAACCAGATCTGGGTCGAGTCCAAACTTGCTAGCCCAATCCAACTCCATGAAATGTGCCAGAATGACATATGGCGAGGTCAACGTGAAATTTGTACCCAAACTAGGGCCTTTCGCCGTATCAATGCGATCAAAGAAAGCGATCGCCTGAGCCTTCTTATGAAATGTGACTGAGAGGAGGCCGCCATAGCCACCATTTGGAGTTCGGCAGGCATCATAGAATTTCCGCGATGGCACACACTTAGGATAGTACACATCCTTGACAACTGCATGAGAGCTAAGCACATCACAAATGACTTCCGCATTGTGATTGATCCTGTCGATTCGGGAGACAAAATCCCGGCTATTTCGCTCCATGAACAAGACGTCTTCAGCCCAATAGTTGTCTTCGTATTGAGTTGCTGCAATCTCCTTTAATCTCGAATAGTATGGTCCTTGCGGGTTGAAGATGGCGCTGCCTCCCATCACATTGCATTCGCCGGTAAAGATCTTGGTAAGACTGCTAACGACGATATCTGCATAAGGCAAGACATGGACATTAATGCAGTTGCCAATAGTCTCGTCAATTACGACTGCGAAATCATATTCCAAGGAAAGTTTCCTGATTCGTTGCAAGTCGGGAGACTTGAGCAGAGGGTTTCCAGGAAATTCGGCAAAGAGAGCAAGAAATCTCTCCCCGTTCTTGAGTCTGCTTTCAAGATCGTCCAGGTCCTCCGAGGATCCGTTTCCATAGAAGAGGCAACCAGGGCCAAATTTTTGAAGGATCTTGAGTGTGTCGACATATGGAAACCCAAAAGATATGCTCTTCAGTGATCCACGAGCCTTCAACATCAACTGATGGGCATTGAAGATAGAGTTCATGCCGCATGGATACAAGTAGACGTCATCTTCGGAAAGTCCAGCCACGCCGCGTGCGTTGTCATCCATCTTTGAATTGAAACCTGTTTTTAAATCCACATGGCCAGGCGACGATCCCGCAATTCGCCTCCTGATCGCAGATTTGGCATTGTCGAGAAATGAAACATCCAGATTGCGGCCAAATCGTTCTTCGACAAACTGCGAAGTTTCTCGCTCCGCGTTACTGTCAATGGGAGATTTGTCCGAACCGTTGATCTTGGGAGGAGATGAAGTCTTGTCGATCGATGCCCCCCTCCTGTATCTCTTTGGGCCTTTATGGAAGTTTGGTGGCTGCTGCACGACAGGTTTTAAAGAAGACTTGTCTATCAAAAGACCTTCTTGCAGCAATCCATGACAGAACTCGCCTCGTCGACTCGAGATTCCATCCCCCGAATGCTGCCAGTATTGCTTCGCCACAGAGAAGTGCTGCTTTGGAAATATCACCGCGGAAACAGAAGGCGATGCCTTTTTGAGGTTTTCGGATGTTGTCTTCGGATCGAGTACGAGATCCACTATCCGTATTTCTGTGGGTTGAATCGTCGATTCCGTTGCCAGAACAAAATCAAGGCATCTCATGGCGGCGCGGTTGGAAGGAAATAGCATGGCATCCTCTCCATCTTTGCCATAAGCCTTGACAATATCTGCGGCAAGTGCCTTGATGAGTTTGTTGACGAAGAACCTGTAAGGGGCTATGCTTTAGTTGCGGATTCTGGAAGATATATTTGTGTGGCAGCTAACCTTGGATAGCCTGTTGCTAAATTGTCCATCACCCAAGGCTGACCTTCCTCATATGCTACGTTGGATTTCCATGTTGGTAACGAAACGCTGACAGCCTTGCGATTCCAGCACATTAGCACTCGAGTTCACTCTGTCACTATGGAGATGGAGGGATGAAGGCGGGGTAGAATCGCGCCGCAGTGAGAACTTACATGTGAAGTATGCGCTGGGATAGACTCTCCCACGATCGCGGAGGACATGCTGAGCCAGTGAAGTCTGGAGGGATATGAGATGTCTGACTAGGTATACACAAGAAATGTTGTGAAGATGGTAGGATATAATCATTTCTGAAGTTTCGCCTTTCCAATTTGGACTATCCGACATCGCCTGCAGAGAGGACTCACCTACCAACCGCAGTAGGAGGTAGTACCTAGGTACAACCCGCAGTACCCGCTCAATGGAACGGATTATATGTACCCGATACTTATGATGTACACTGATAAGATAAGAAACGCTTGGACCATCAAAAAACAAAAGTCCCTTGCCCTGTGCCAGACTTTCTCCACGATGTCATGTCAGTGCAAAGACATCGACTCGAAGACATCCTGCACCGCATTTTTCCACTCCAGACATGGTGCCGCAAATATCGAAGAGGCGCAAACTCGACTCGGACGCCGAGATGTCTCAGGCCAGCGATGATTCAGACAACGATGCGTCGATTTCCGTGCACGCCAATGCTTCGAAAACAGCGACGATGCCGGCGCAGAAGGGAGCCGTTGCGGGAATGAAAAGGAACAGAGAGCAGAGCGCCTCTGCACCCTATGCCGGAGAGGCATATAAGTCGAGTCTGTTCAAGCTACAAGTAGACGAAATGTTGGCCGAAGTGAGACCGGATTACGCAAAGAGATTGGGTCCTGTGGACAGTGCTTTGCGCAAGCTGAAGACTCTCATTGAGGCTATCCCAGACCGTGAGCCAGTACCAGTAAGTTAAGGGATGCTCTTGGTTCAGGATCATATGCTAAATTACCATCTAGTTCCACAATGCGACAAAAATGATGCACAAAGCCCACAAGATTGTCGTCCCTTACCCAGAACCGAAGCCTGAACAGCACACCGCATACAAGCTGGCATATGCTGCTCCATCGGACGTGAATGTCGTGGGCAGCTATCCGCTGAAGACCATGACAAAGGGAGATGATGTGCTTACCGTTGACATGGTGGTGACCATGCCAGCATCTCTATTGCAAGAGAAGGACTATCTCAACTACCGATACTTCTACAAAAGAGCATATTATCTTGCTTGCATAGCTGCAGGTTTACAAGGAGATGAAGAGGAATCTTTTGAACTTAGCTTCGAGAATCTCCATGGAAATGACTTACAGCCTATCTTGGTTGTTAAATCAGGGAAAGGTAGCAAGCCAACAGACTTTTCGAAGTCGCGCTGCGAGATTCGAATTATTCCTGGATGCCCAGAGGGGGCTTTCGCAGATAATAAGTTGCAGCCAGCAAAGAATGCTATAAGACCAAACCTTGGGGCTGCACCTATGGGGGAGGTTGCTGCTCCATTGCCTACACCATTTTACAATGCCTCGTTACGGGCAGATTGCAACTACAGAGGCTATCTCAAACTTCTGCATCAGACCACCAAGAAATCAGAAGGTTTTGTAGATGCTTGCATTCTCGGCCGTATCTGGCTTCGACAGCGTGGCTTTGGGAGTTCTCTTTCAGAGGGTGGCTTTGGCCATTTTGAATGGGCCACGTTGACTGCACTATTGCTCCAGGGAGGCGGTCCAAAGGGACACAGCGTATTATCTCCGGGTTATAGCAGTTACCAACTCTTCAAGGGCATGATCCAGTATCTCTCAGCAAGTAATCTCGTGGCGAAGCCAATGTTGTTTCAGGCAACCGATGTTGCCATTCCAAAATCACGCCTCCCGACATTTTACGACGGTCCAAGGAGACATAACGTTTTATTTAAAATGTCAGTTTGGTCTTACGAAATGCTCCAAGAAGAAGCCCGGGTTTCTCTGACCATGCTGAATGATGAAGCTTTTGACCAATTTGAAGCCACCTTTATCCTCAAGAAAGACAATCCTCTGCAACAATTTGATAGCGTCATTAAAATTGATGGCTCAAATATCTCTTCGAATATCAGTTCTGGCGATCATAGAGCTCATAATTGGATTCTGAGCTCTAAAATATACGATACTCTCAAGGAAGCACTGACCGACAGGGTTAAGTTGATACAGATTAAGTTCCCAGAACAAGGTCGGTGGGCATTGAAGGGCTCGCAATCGTTGCCATCTTCCGAGCTGCTTGCGGCATTCGTTTATGATCCCGAGCATATGAATCGTGCAGTCGACCATGGCCCTGCCGCTGAAGACAAGAAGGAGGCAGCAAAATTCCGCAAATTCTGGGGCGAGAAAGCTGAGCTTCGCCGTTTCAAAGACGGTAGTATCCTGGAAAGCTTGCTGTGGACAAAAAGTGCACATGCCTCAGTGTTTGAGCAGATCATTGCATATATTCTTCACAGACATATCGGCATCAATCCAAATAGGGATATCTCCTTTGTCGGAGATGAGCTTGATGCCCTCCTACCCGAGTCAGAAAACAGTCCCGCCGCCTTTGCCGGACTCAGAGAAGAGTTCAAGAACCTAGAGATAAATATTAGAGACTTGGAGGAGCTACCCTTACAACTCAAGCAACTCTCCGCTATTGGAGCCCAACTTCGTTCCTCGTCTCTGGATGCACCGATGTTCAGTCCTCGAAATCCCTTAAAAACTCCCGCAGATGTTCTCATAGTATTCGAAGGCTCTGGTCGCTGGCCCGATGATATTCTCGCCATTCAACGCACCAAAGTTGCCTTCCTTCTCAAAATCAGCGAGCTGCTAGACGAAGCCGGGCACGGCTATAAATCGACTCTGGGTCTCGAGAACGAGGATTACCCGCTTCGTAACTGTGCTTTCCTCGATATCATCGCTCCTTCCGGCGCCTCCTTCCGGTTGCGCATTCATAATGAGCGCGAGGCCGTACTTCTCGAAGCCCTGATAAAATCTAAGAGCACTGAGGCGCACACCCGTGACGCTGCCGTCGCGACGTTGGCGGTGTATAAATACATGTTTGTGCAGCTGCCGCTGCATACACAGTCTGTAGGCACGCACTGCACGCGCTTCCCCCTCCTTTCTCCCACCATCCGCCTCGTGAAGAAATGGTTCGCATCTCATCTCCTCTCCACTCATATCCGCGAAGAACTCATCGAACTCCTCGTCCTGCGCATCTTCCTTCAGCCATATCCCTGGCGGGCACCATCTTCCGCTATGACCGGCTTCCTGCGTACCCTGCAGTTCATCGCAAGATGGGATTGGCGAAGCACGCCCCTCATCGTCGACTTCTCGGGCACGATGAACAATAAGGATGTCGCGGGTATTAATACTCGCCTCGAAGCGTGGAGGAAAATCGATCCGGGGATGAACAGGACCGTTATTTTTGCAGCAAGTAATCATGATAGCAGCGGCACCGCGTTTACGGATGGCATGCCGACTAAGGTCGTTGCGGCCCGGATGACGGCGCTGGCAAGGTCGGCGTGTAAGATGCTTAAAGAGGAGACCTTGGAGCTGGAGCTGAAAACATTGTTTGTCCCCTCGCTGGCGGAGTATGACTTTGTCATCCATCTCTCTCCCAAATTTGCGGGTGGCCGCCGCGGGAAGAGCGAGAAGAAGACTAGTCAGTTTAAAAATCTCGAAGTGCAGAGCGAGGAGGATTTGTTATTCGTGGGATATGAACCGGTGAGAGAGTTCGTGGAGGAATTAAATGCATCATACACGTCGAGCATGGTACTCTTCTACAATGATGCTGCGGGACACGTCATTGCGGGATTGTGGAGTCCGACGACGGTGACGAGGGCTTTTAAGGTTAATATACCTTATGCTACGAAGCCGATGGATGGGGAGCAGGCGGCGATTGACAAGGAGAGTATTATTTCTGAGATTTCAAGACTGGGAGGGGACATGGTTGCTAAAATAGAGTTGAGGCGATGAATACCTCCTTGATTTAGGAACTCGATGACTGGAGCTGCATTGTAACATAACAGAAATAGCGGTCTATGCGGGATGGGAAAATAGTGTCAGGTATTACTGGGATGACTGAAGCAGTGTCAATCTGAAACATATAATGTATGGCCTTGTATTGGGGCACATTTTTTTCGATCTGCAAAGCAAATCTGTAGATTCTAATCATGACGGCAACCTCGTGATGCGAACGCTCTTTCTTTTTAATAGGTATATCTTCCCCTTCATGCAACGGGAATATTTGGGTTACGTATCAATCAACTGATTCATTTGCCATTGAGGGTGTGGTCCATACTCAGAACCCCTGAATCGATCGGAGTCCCTCACCTCCGCCGGTCAGCGAGCGTCTCCTCAACCGCAGCCCATAAATTCTCTCTTAGCTCCCTCTCGTTCGTAAACATGACTTCCAGCTTATCCTTAATCTTCTTCTTCCCCGCCCACGCCTTTTCCGTTAGTGGGAAGCCGTACTGCTTCCACAACTGCCCCGCACACTCCTCGCGAAACTTCGTAATCGTCTCCCGCAACAGTCCATCCAGCTCAACGCGCGCATCCTGCACCGTCGTGACGACTTCGGGAAGCAGCTCGCCAGTCGTGATCAGCGTGTAGTAAGCGCGCACGTCGAACAGGCCCCCGCGGCTGCGCAGCTCCGAGAAAGTCGTCCACATGCGTGTGAAGTCGAGGGCGGCGGCTTGACGGCTGCCAGAGATCTCGTACGCAAGGATGAGGTTCTTTAGGAGAACGAGGTTCTTGGTGGCGAAAATGTAGCTGTCGATTTTGTCGGTTCTGGCAATCTCGCCGGCAGCACGCATGATAGAGGTGGATGTCTCATGGATGATTTCATAGGCCATTTCGCCCATCCCCTTAAATACATTAGTCATGGGACAAAGACAGCGTATGTATTAATGGACTTACAGTGCCAGTATTCGAGTCAAACGTCAGGTCATTATTAAGAATAAGAAGCTGTATGCCCGTTTTCAGCGGCGCATATGCGTTTGAAAATCCATCACCCAGTGCCTTATATGCTCGACCATCAATATCTGTATCCGCCGGCTCAATCACTGAAGCGTCAATAGTCGCATCTGAGTCTCCATTGGTAGCGATTTGCTGAATCGACTTTTTGGGCTTGAGATCTTCAAGTCTGGGAAAGAAACGAGTGACGTTGGCATATAATATTTCTTTTATGCGCTCAAAAATTACCTGCGTCGTCAAGCTCTTCAACTGCCTCGCTAGATGTGCTTTCAACTCAAAATTCGCATCAGGGTTATATGGCCCATACGCTGACTCGTCGTCGTTTCCATCTGCTGATGACACGTAGTTATCCAACCAGAGTGCGAGTTGCGTAGCTGTAGTTGTCTCGGCACGTTGTACGGACGGCTCAAGAATCTTGAAAGCCTGAGTACACAAGTCTTCCAGATATTTATTAAGAGTCTGTTGGCTTCTCCAGACGCGGTAGAAATCGGTTCCAGTTTTTGACTTAACAGGCCCAGTGCCAGCAAAGAACAAGGCATATTTCGAGTATTCGTTCATGCAAACTTCCAAAGTCGTGTTTAAACATGCTCGCGCATATTTGGCGAAGTCTGTCTTTGGATTGTGGTCCTCTGCGATAGTTCCAACCAGGACTTGGCCAAGAACTTCGGCAATAAGTCCTTTTCTGGACGAGACATATTCATCCATCAATGTTCTGAACAACGTGTAATAAACGCTCGGAGAATCATTGCCAGGCTGTGGTACATGTCTGACTGAAGGATCAAACACAGGCTTGGCCATAGAAATTATGTGCTCTATTGAGCGTTCCACGCGGTTGCCGGTGGGATGGATGTCCGGCGCCTGTATTAGATACAACGTAGTTGTATTCAGCTTAGGAGCCTTACTTAATATTGCACGAGCTTCAGACGTCTTGCTCCGGACAGAATTTGTGAAGGCAATCTGCAGCAAACTGAGTGTTCGAGTGACCAATGATTGGTAGCGGGTCAGATATGTCTCTGACTCTCGATGCTCGGGATGACTGCGCATAAACTGTGTGCATGCGTCAAGGTTCGCCATGATTTCGACGAAGCTATCATCTCCAATCATGGTAGATGCGCCGGGAGTATTCAAACGTCGAGTAATAGGCTCCAGGTATGAATAGTACTGTAAATCTGTCCCGACTTCGTCTGCCAGCGCTTTGAGACGCTTTTGCTCCGCAAGTAGATCCTCGCATTGTGCTTGGAATGCAGTTGTCTGTGCCTCAACTGCTCTGAAGGAGTCGGAGAGGCTCGCCAATAAATCCAACGCTCCCGAGGTGTCGTCCAGCAAATTGTCCAGATGTCTCTCCGACAGAGCGAGCTGATCCCTATAGAGTTGAAATTCCTCCTGGCTCGCCTCCAGCAACTCATCCTCGTAAAGGTCGTATCTGTTTTCCAACTGCGAGGCCTCATCACTATGATCTGGAGATTTGAAAGCTCTGCGCTCCTGCTCTCTGAGCTTCTTGGCACCCTTCGTAATCTGGGCACGCGCTACATGGTAGAAATCGGTGTATGACTTGGCTCTGCGGGCGAGTGTCGCTTGCGGTGGATCTTTACTCAAAGGTTGCTCTTCGTACACCGCGTCGAGGGGGTTTGTCTGTCCTGAGATTGCCTTGTCGGCCTCCTAAACTACCCGTTAGTTCTGTGCACTGGAACCGCAACCTGGGAGGATGCTCAATGCTCACATTTGGTTGCTTCAGCAGCGATTCTTTGCGCCGATGGCCAGGTTTCGGACCGAGGCTCTCCTCCCTCTTGGGCTTTATGTCTGGCACAAAGCTGTACCAAGTGTCCTCGTACATTGCGACTGGGAATGCATGAAGAACTGGCAGTTCTATGGCAATCCTAATAATGCCTGAATTGATCCGTGGTATTTTTGGGAGAAGAGGCGGTCTGGAACGGCAGATGCCATCAACTGCCACAACTGCCACAACTGCCACAATCACGGCTGCACTAACTGCAAAGCGTAAGGCTGCCAGGCTGGGATCGATGACGGCAATATCAGCTCCTGGACGAGGCTGAAAGAAAGGGCTTCACCTCGATTTATATTATGAACATCTCATTTCACTTCTGTAAATTCATGGCCTACGGACCCCCGACGTGGGTTTCTCAGAACACATTGAGCATTATTTACGATTCAATCCGCTGGCAATAATCTTTAGGTTTTGCTCAAGATGCTCTCAATATCAGGAGCTCGGTCGCAATTTCGAGGACAAGGCGCGAGAGCCTTCTTCCGGCAGGCCAGACAGCAGCGAAGCCATGCAAGTAGCACTGGCAACAGCGGCACTGCGTCTACTTCGCACTTTTCACGGATGGCACTTCGAACAGGTCTATTTCTTGCGGCAATGGGAGGAGGTGGGGCTATATACGCGATTTACTACCCACGACCACTGCGCGCTGAAGCTATCCCAGCTCCAAGCGACTTGAAATTCGAACCAAAGAAAAAGAAGGCCAAATCAGCGGAGGAATACAGAGATATGATTAGTTCGCAACACTTGCAGGCCAAGAAAAGCTGGGAGAATCCAGGAGTCTATGCTTGGGGCTCGAACACTGGCCTTGTCGTCGCTCCTGAATCGAACGAGCCTGCAATTAAGACACCGAGACGCTTACCATTCTTTGACGGGGTGATTCTCAGGGATCTGAAGCTTGATCGCAACTTTGCTGCGGCAGTCACGGAGAATGGAGACGTCCTACAATGGGGCGTTGACTATTCCACTGACTTCCCAGGTCCGATGCCAACCCTTACCGGAAAGAACATCACCAAGATATCCCTCTCGAAAGACCACATCATAGCCTTAGCCAAGAATGGCTCCGTTTACTGCCTCCCCGTCTCCCGCGAAGCCCAGCTCACCGGTCTGAAACCCCAAGAGGAAAGCGCAGTTCCCTTCTGGGGTTCCAAATCACCAATCAGCTACACGACCATCAAACCTCCCAATCTCGGCTTCTCCGAAAGAGTAACAGATATCAGCGCCGGCCAAGAACACTGCATCCTCCTCACCTCCGCCGGTCGCCTTTTTTCCGCCGCCATTTCCTCCTCATTCCCCTCTAAAGGCCAGCTCGGCATCCCCGACCTCATGACCCCCACCGTTCCCGCCACCGCCATCCTCACTTCAACGAACAACTACCCCGCACACGAGATAGACAGCTTGAAGGGCATCCTCGTAAGAAAAATCGCAACAGGCGACTACCACTCCGTGTGCTCCGACGACCGCGGCCGTGTCTTCGCCTGGGGTGACAACTCCGCCGGGCAACTGGGCTTCGATCCCGTACGTGAGAAACCGCACATTGACGCACCTTCGCTGCTGCCCATCGACAAGCTCTACATTGGCACCAGCCTCTCCCCATTCGTAACCAACGTTGCCGCCGGCGGGAACGACACCTTCTTTACCGTCGACGCGAGGGAGCTGGTGTCCGGCTCTGCCACCCTAACAGCACCCTCAAGAACAACAGCCGACACCTGGAGTTGCGGGACGGGGATCTACGGCACCCTTGGCAACGGCCGCTGGACACACATCCAAGGCGTGCCCAGCAAAATCAAGTCCCTCTCCGGCCTCTTCGAGTACGACGAGACGACCAACACGACCATCCCTATCCGGATCTCCCGCCTCTCCGTCGGCGCCACGCACGCCTCCGCGCAGCTCTCGAACCTGACGCACGTAGACGCCTCCTCCAGCTCCGCGCTGAGCTCCGCGCTGGACCCGAACGAGACGAACTTCGGCGCCGACGTGCTCTTCTGGGGCGGCAACGAGTTCTACCAGCTGGGGACCGGTCGGAGGAATAACGTCGCCAGCCCGACGTATATAGCGCCCCTGGATAGCGCGTTGGAGCGCGATGTTGGCAAGAGCGCCGAGTGGCGCTTCCAGGTCACGCCATGGAAGAGGATTAATGTTGGCGGACGGATGGTGGATGTGGAGCAGAGAGTAGTCTGTGGACGCGGGGTTACAGCGGTGTTTAGTGCCGCGCCAGTGCAATAGGGGGTGTGGGTGTGAGATGAATGGGGGATAGACAGGTTGTATGAGTATATAATAGGAAAGGGAATAGGGGAATCGGGAAATGTCTAAATATGAATAGGGCTGGAGTCGCAAAAAATGGAAAAGAGGTATATTTGGTTATAGTGTTAAGCTGTTCAAATATTTAATGATTCTACTTACACTCCTCGTTCTTTTTTTTTTGACGGCCAAGTGTCTCACAATCAAATTGTCATGCTCAGTGTTTTAAGAGAAGAAGTATATTGCTCAGATCAACAATACGGCTAACCAGGCCTAATCCCGATAGAAGCCATAGCACAAACCCAGCGCTTCCCCTCCAAAAAGATTTTCTTATGTTTTTAATCATCCACCCTCCCCTAGCCAGGTCCAGTTCATCGTCTCAACGCGTGCGACAAGCGACCCTCAATTTCCCAAACCCATCTCATCTCATTTCATCCAGATCATAACCATCCGCCGATCATAACCGCGCCATCCACGGCAACCCCGCCGGGGCCTGGCCCAGAGCACACTATTAACAAAACACGAGATCCGGCAAAAATCCCCATCCATGCTACGACGCCATGCCAAACGTTGCCAAGCAGGATAAAGGCAGCTCATGAAATCCAGGATATACCAGAGAGATCTCGCTCACTCCCAAACACCCATACACCGTACGCGCCACGCCATCCTTCCTCGTTCCCACCCACCTCGTAAGATCTACCGAACCGCCAGACTTTTCCCTCTCTCATCTCGTGAACACGCTATGACGTAGCCGCAGATAGAAAAGGAAAATGTTCGTATGGTACAAGCAAGAAGAAAAAAATGGCCATGCCACGCCCTCCGTGGCAAGCGTAGCAACGTCGTCGTCGTCTAAGCGGGAGAGAAAATATGACAGCGTAGCAACAGATATCGGACTCCAGCCAAGTGAAATCGCTAGACCCCATACTACCAGGAACCGGAGCTTTGAGACTCTGGTGCTCGTGCGTCTGTTCCGCCGCTGGAGACTACTGTCCAGAAAGAAATGTCATTATGTACAATACAACTAACCGCTCGCTCCCATCCACCCACACCGCCAGACTGCATCGTTGCAGTCTACGATGTCGGCGCTACTTCGCCTCGAGCACCTCTTGGTGCGTCGAAGGTGGCGTTTGGGCGGCCACGGCCACCTTGAGGAGCATTGCGAGGAGTGTTATCGAATCTACCGTTGCCACGGGAAAAGTTCTGATTTCGTTGCCCTTGCGGCTGATTTGATGGCTGACGCTGTCCTTGAGATTGATCTTGCGCTTGCTGCTGATTTCGGCCTTGAGGTTGCGCCTGGCTTGACGAAGCTTGGCGTGCATTGTAGTTGGCCTGGTTTGATCCGCGCTGTTGCAGTTGCTGTTGCTCTCGGGCAGCCTGCGGGCGCGGCGTTGGGTTGGAGATTGGGCGAGGGATACTCTCGGGAGAATCGTATACATAAAGATTCTTATCAATTGTTGCTGGGATGGGTTGGATTTCGGTTCCCAACTCCTTCTCGATGTTGTAAAGATTGAAGCGGTCGTCCCAGTTGATCAAGTTGATAGCCAAACCAAGATGTCCAAATCGTCCCGAACGACCGATACGATGGAGATAAGTTTCCGCGTTCTTCGGAAAGTCAAAGTTGATCACAACGTTGACGGCTTGGATATCAATACCACGAGTAAGCAAATCAGAGCAGACAAGGTTGCGGCAGACTCCATTGCGGAAGTCGTGGAAAACACGGTTACGGTTGGCTTGAAGCATACGGGCGTGACTGTAAAAGCAAGAGTAACCCAACTCTGTGATCTTCTTCGCGAGAAGTTCGACACGGTTTGTGGAGTTGCAAAAGATGATGGACTGGTTAATTTGGAGCTTCGAGAAGAGCGTGTTTAAGCAGTGGACTTTCTGCTTCTCTTCAACGAAAGCATAGTATTGGGTGATACCGCGAAGTGTAAGTTCGTCCATGAGATTGATTTCATAAGGCTGGTCCATATTCTTAACAGAGAACGCTTGGACAGATCGAGGAAATGTGGCGCTGAACAACATGATTTGGCGATCCTTAGGGTGAAATTGGAGAAGTTGCTCGATAACGGGCGTAAATTCAGGTGAGAGAAGCTTGTCGGCTTCATCCATGATGAACATAGGGCATTCGCTGAGATCAGCAACGTTCTTGCCAGCAAGGTCGAGAATTCGTCCTGGTGTGCCGACGACAACGTGGACCGGTTCTGCCAGACGAACGATATCGTCTCGTAACCCAGTACCACCAGTGGTAACCATGACGTTTACGCCAAGGTGCTTCCCAAGTGTTTTGCAGACTTGGGACGTCTGAAGAGCGAGTTCGCGGGTCGGGACGAGAATAAGACATTGGATTTTGGAGCTCTTAGTGTTGATGCGCTCCAGAGCTGGGATAACGAATGCGGCGGTCTTGCCGGTTCCGTTCTTTGCACGAGCAAGAATATCTCGGCCGGTTAACGCCACGGGAATAGCCTCTTCTTGAATCGGTGATGGTTTCTCAAAGCCTGCCTCAAAGATGCCCATAAGCAAATCGCGCTTGATCGAGAAATCCTCAAACTCGAGGCCTTTGGTTGCCGTTACATCCTAAAAGACTTAGCGACATGTTGCCTTCTCCGACAGGCCCGTTACCAACCTCAGTTTGTTGTCTGTTATCCTTCGCCGGGATTTTCAAGCCGGCTTTCCAATCTGCATTGGTCTGGGCACCGCTGTAGGCATAGTCAGTATGTTATGGGCTAGAAAATAGATCAGCTGTATATACCTCAGTTTCGTAGACTCCAGCTTGCTTGCCAGAGCGTCCGTCATTGTGGTATAGTGGTATAGTGGTCTAGGAGGGCTACGTGTCGTGTAGGAAAGTATGGCGGTGTGGATTATTGGTGAAGCGGCAAGTTGCCAACAGTGATTTGTCTCTTATGTTGTCGTGACTGTCAATCCGTGGTGGCAGAGTGCCCTTTCTGTGGTCAAATGGGCTTTATCGACGAGGAGGAAGGAGAATCAGGGAGAGTGGCTCGAGCCTTGCTCTGCGGTTGTTTTTGAGTGGAATGTTTGGTATTTGTTATCTGTGGGTATAGCGAAGTCCGAACGTATAGTATGAGAGTCGCGATTGAAAGTGGTTTGGAGAGCAGGAGTTGCTGAATGTTTAGGGGAATGGGAGATATATTGTTCTGATCTCGAGTTGTGGTGGTGGTTTTGGTTTTGGGACGAGGAAGGTTGAGTTGAGGCTGCTCTGCTCTTGTCTAGTAGTGAAGCAGTCGATGGTCCAATCAGAGTCCAGCTCGTCCATGGCATTCATGCGGTCTTTGCATTGGCTGCAGAAGCGAGCCGACGCTACTGTGACCTTCGGATTCACCCCTGAGTGCCTCAGTGCCTCAGTGCTCCATCTGATAATCTCCAGGTCACATACACTTTCAGTTGCAGATTTGAAGATTTATATCTTACGGATTTATATCTTACATTACTTTCCTTCTTTTACGAAGCTAGACACCCAAAGGATGGTACAATCAGCTTCGAGCTAAGAATGCCGACGTGATCTGATCTGAGCAGACCAGACCGCAAGATAGAAGATACATCATGTTTCCAGCGCAAGGAGTATGAATATACGGACTTGGCTCCTCGAGATTAAGTGATATAAAATGCGTACATATATACAAGATGCTTGCTCCAATAAATAATCTATGCCACCTTCCCCAAAATGCTCGTGGTATTTGCAAAACAAATCGATCGATTACAACATTGGCTTCAAATCCTCAGCAACCTTGAATGGTGCCTCGGTCTTGGCCTTGATCTCCTCAACGGTGACACCCTCCGCAATCTCAATCAGCGTCAAACCGGTCGCGAAGTCAACATCGAAGACACCCTGGGAAACAAATTAGCCACTGTCGATCAGGCGCCATATGATTAAAATTAAACTTACGAGCTCAGTAATGATTCTGGAGACACAGGACTTGCCCGTCAATGGGAAGGCGCACTGCTTGACAATCTTGGGGTTGCCCTTCTTATCGGTGTGCTCCATGGTAACAACGACCTTGGTCATGGATGGGTTGCTGACCAAGTCCATAGCACCTCCGAAGCCCTTTATCTTTCCTGGCAACATCCAGTTGGCAAGATCACCAGACGCGCTGACCTGCATGGCACCGAGGATGGTCAAGTTGACACGTCCACTTCTGATCATGCCGAAAGACTCCTCGCTACCGAAGACAGCTGCGCCTGGGTTGAGGGTAACAGTCTCCTTGCCAGCGTTGATGAGGTCCGCATCCTCAAAGCCCTTCACTGGGTATGGGCCAAGGCCAAGAATGCCGTTCTCAGACTGTAATTGGACCTCGACTTCTGGGCCGACAAAAGCTGGCGCAAGCATAGGCATGCCAATGCCCAAGTTGGCGTACATGCCATTCTTGAACTCCTTCGCGGCTCTTCGGACGATACGCTCTCTCTTAGCTGCGGTCTCGCCAGTACCGAGCACCTTCTTGACATCCTCGCCCTCATCCTCCTTCTTGAATGTATACTTCTCAATTTCCTTCTCGGTTGTCGACTGGATGACGCGCTTGACGTAGATACCTGGAAGGTGAACAGCCTCCGGTGCAATCTCACCTGGCTCGACGATGTGCTCAGCCTCGACAATGGTCATCTTGGCATTGCGTCCCATCGCACCGTTGAAGTTGTTGGCAGTAAGCCTGAACTGGCAGTTGCCGAGCTTGTCGGCCTTCCAGGCCTTGACGAAAGCATAGTCACCCTTGATGCTCTCCTCCAAGAGATAGGGCTTCCCGTCGAAGACCTTGACATCTTTAGGATAAGAGTACTCCTTTGGTGTACCATCTGGGTTGTTGCGCAGTGGCAGCTCTCCGGTCTGGACAACAGTTCCGACGGCAGCTGGAGTGTAGAAAGCCGGAATACCCTTGCCGCCAGCGGCGCAGCGCTCTGCTAGTGTTCCTTGTGGGGTCAGTTCCAACTCGACCTCACCAGTGAGGTACATGCTCTCGAATGTCTTGTTCTCGCCGATATATGATGCGATCATCTTCTTGATCTGCTTCGTCTTGAGGAGCTTTCCCAAACCCGAGTTATCGGTTCCGGCATTGTTGGAGACGGCAGTCAAGCCAGTTATTTGCTTGTTCTTTAAGACCTCGTTGATGAGGGTATCTGGGACACCGCAGAGTCCGAAGCCACCGCACAGAAGAGTGGAGTCTCCCTTCATGTCCTTGATGGCCTCCGCCGCCGAAGGAAGAACCTTATTGATCTCATTCCTGCGAGCAGTCGATGCGAATGTACGAGCAAGAAGGATGGCTTGCTGTAAATTGGATTAGCGCGCCATTAATCATTGAGGGGATGGGATTTTGCGAACCTTGGTGTTCCTGGTGTATGCTCTTGCTGTGCGCAAGCAAAGCACTGCGGACGCCATTTTGTTTGGGGCAAGTTGGGGTAAATATGAGAGAATAGGGGTCGTATTGCTCTTGATGGATGCTCCACAGTACACCAAATCAATGCGACTGTTGACAGGAGATGACAATCAAAGAAGGATTCTAGAATGACTTAGGAGATCAAACAAAAAACAAAAAGGAGCATCGGAGAGTGACTGAAGTTGGAAATTCGGTACCTGAGGGTATCGACGGAAGAAGCTTTACGCGGAGCATTTCCCGTCGGTTACAACGCGGGGAAAGAGGTCGTCGGCATCGGTGGTCGGACTTGTCAGCCTCGTAGCCTTGTGCGGAATCCGAGCGATAACTGTCCGGAACAGGCCCGCATCACGGAGCATGGCAAATGATGGCCAATATGGCGAACCATGTTGTGATGGGTTTTGGATGGCAGCGGGACATCTCCACGGTGCCACTGTAAATGATACCTATGCGTAAAATAGTAGTGTTAGGCGGCGAAGCGCAAGAAAAAAAGCATGAAGGTTATGTAAGAAAACCATAGGCTTTAGTTCTTTAATGAAAGATTGGAAATAGGGCAGATTGATTCCACCCTGGGATTCAACCCTGGGATACACATCATCACAAGCTAATCGTCGGAACCAAACCTGAGCTCCGCTCAGAGTCGGAGGAAGCGAAATGCGTCGCGGAAGCGAAAATGCGCCGCCTCACCAAAATGCAAGAACATGAACTTTATAGGTAGTATAATGAAAATAGGTCGCTTTACACTTGATTTACTATGAAAAGGTACTATATATGATTAAACTTTACATGTCCTCTATGAAAT